>SDBT01000700.1_pt1 | contig 54345 bp, 47 predicted proteins | sample 2277101 | NCBI WGS metagenome assembly SDBT01 (sample SAMN10404973, study PRJNA504765) | marine sediment metagenome | isolation source: marine sediment core GS10_PC15, 103 cmbsf | place: Arctic Ocean: Southern Knipovich Ridge | collected 2010 | reverse complement strand
GGACTTCTCAACGGGTGGCGTCGCGAGCGGGCGCGAGGGCGTGTGAGGACAAGGCGCGCGCCGATTTGAGCGCGGAGACGTACTCGTGCAGTACGTCGAGCACTCCAATCAAGCGCAACGCAGAACTCGCGCGCCATCGCGCTCGCGTAGTAGCCACCCGTTGAGAAGTCCAGGCTAGTAGGCCGTGCTGAGTCCGCTACTCCTCGAGGCGGCGAACCGTTCGATCGTCCCAGTGAGGTCGGCGAAGGCTGGCCGCCAACCTCCGCACCGCCAGATAGGCTGCCCCCGCCGGACTTCCGATCGCCAAGGAAGCGGGGAACTTGCGCAGATAGTGGGCGTCGATTCGGGGAAGTTGGGAGCCGTCACCCACATCGGTTCGTGAGGCGGCCGCCACGCGTACACCACAGGCAGCCTCGTGGTAGTCGCGCACAATCTCTCGAACCGTCTCGTCGTGGGCCCCATACGGGTAAGCGAACAGTGGCACCTGAACGGCGAGATTTCGTTCCAGGAGGTCCTTTGCATCCTCGACCTCCCGCAGCACCGCCGGCTTCGCGATCGCAGTGAGCGGCAGATGACTCCAGCCGTGGGATCCGATCTCCCAGCCTGCCGCGAGCAACGCTTCGTGATCCGGCCAATCGAGTAACTGCATCGAGGGCACCCAAGCTGCCTGACCCGGCCACTGATTGTCAGTACCGCAGCGCCCCGCGACGGCAAAAACAGTCGCGGTGAAACCCAGGTCCGTGAGGGCCGGGACAGCTTCCTCCATCACGCTGCGGTAGCCGTCGTCGAATGACAGTCCGAAGATCCTCTGGTCGCGGGTGCCCTCATTCTGGCTGTCAACACCCTCCTTCCACGCGGTCAGGGCGCCGCTGATCGTGCAGCCTCGCCAACCGTCCTCGGCGAGACTCTCCATGATCCGCACGAAATCGGGCGGCGGCATCGAGATCACCGATCTGCTTCGATCGATCGAGTGGAAAGTCAGAATCGGGAGCTTCTTCACCGGCTGCGCAACTCCTGAATCAGTTCCTCGTAGCGATGCAAGTATCTCTCCTCAGCGTGGGCTTCCCGAACGTAGGCTCGTCCCTTCCGCCCCAGCTCGGTGCGCAGTGCCGGGTCGGTTGCGATCTGCCCCAATGCCTCGTCGAGCCCTGCCTCCGTGTCATAGATGTATCCGGCTCCGCTGGCGTCGATGAGCTCCTTGGCTCCTCCGACACGGGTGACGATCGCCGGCGCGGCGTGGGCGAACGCCTCCAAGACGACCAGCCCCAGTACCTCGTAGCCTGCAGAAGGCAATATGACGGCGAGCGCGTCGCGGTAGAGCTCGCTCACATACTCCTGGCCACGCCGGCCCAAGAAACGGATCGACGGGCTCGCCCCATAGCGCCTCTTGAGCTGTTCTTCCAGAGGGCCGTCGCCGACCAAGTAGAGCGGGGCAGGGCAGGCGTGCTCGGCGAAGTGGCGCACGAGCGACTCCACCCCCTTCACCGCGTCCAGCCTGCCCACATAGAGGTAGAACGGCTCGGCATCGTCTTGCCGACCGCCTCTGCTCTCCGCCGCGGCGAGGTATTCGTCGGGGAGAAAATGGTGCATCACGAGTCCCGCACCATCGATGCCGTGTTGGCGATGAACAGATTCGGTCAGGTAGCTGGGAAAGACGAATGAGTCGATCTCCGGTAGGGACCGGTCGCGCAAGCCGGTGGAACGCCAGAGCTGAGGAGGCGTCCTGCTTCGGAGCGTACAGCGAATGCACGTTTTGTCCCGGCAGATTTCGCGGTTGTAGCGAAAGAGCAGATGCGTGGGGCACACGAGCCAATACTCGTGCGGGGTATAGAGCTTTACCGATCTGCCCATCCCCAAAACGCCGAGGCCTCCGACCAGCGACACGTTGTGATAGTGGATGACATCGGGGGAGCGGCCGTCAGGCCCCTCGAGGAAGCGCCTGAGCTCACTTCGGTACAGAACCGGACGGCCCGTTTGCTGCACCAACATGGCCTCGAGCTTGCCGCTCATGCCGCCGAGCGGGTGGACGGCCACCTCGGAGGTACCACCGGGCTCATGGCCGATGTCGACTTGATGATCGCTGCCGCGCGGGCTGAGCAGAGAGAAGGCGCCCGGAGCATAGACGACGGAGACCTCGTGGCCGCGACGTGCCAGCGCCTGGGCCAGCCGCTGCACGTGCACACCGTCACCGCCGAACGTGTGCGGTGGGTAGAAGGTCGTCACGTGGACGATCGACAGCGGCTCGACAGAATCGGGCTGGTGCACTCGCGTGGCCGGCTCATTTGGGGACGTCTGTGGTGCACGCGTCATTCTTGGATCGGGGGCATCGGGAGCATTGCGGTCAAAGGATATTGGCCCAGCTAGCGTGGTGAAAGGCGTCTGCCAGGCTGCCGGCCTTTCAGCCATAGTATTCTAGCCGCGTCTGCTTTTGGTCAGGTATTCAGATGGGTGAGCGAATGATTGCAGGAGCTGGTCCGGAGGTCTCGGTGATCATCCCGGCGCACAACGCCGCGAGCCTCCTGCCGTCCTGCCTGGACTCGGTCTTTCGCTCAAAGGGTGTGTCCTTCGAGGTCATCCTGGTCAACGATGCGTCCACGGACGACACGGAGCAGATCGCCCGAGACTACTCGTGTCGCATCGTATCGCTGAAGAAGAACATCATGTCGGCGAACTGCCGTAACCTCGGGGCAGAGCATGCTCTCGGGGGGATCTTGGTGTTCTTCGATGCCGATCAAGTCATGGAGCCTGGCACCTTGCGTGCCTATGTCGACACGCTGAAGGAGTATCCCGAGGTCGACGCTGTTGTCGGCTCGCTGGCTCCTGACACGCCGATGCCGGGCTTTTTCTCGAAGCTCAAGAACTTCCAGCACCACTACACACATCAGACCGCCGACCGAGAGGGGGCTACGTTGGACAGTGGTCGCCTCGCCTTCCGACGTCGTGCATTCGAGGAGCTCGGAGGTTTCGAGCCAGCCTTCTCCCACGCCAGCATTGAAGACATCGCCCTCGGCTACCGCATGCTGAGGCAGGGTCGCCGAATCCGTTTCGAGCCGACCATTCAAGTCACCCACCTGAAGGGCTACACGCTTGGCCAGATGGTTCGTTCAGATATCTTCCACCGTGCCATCCCATGGACGGGACTGATGCTGCGCGAACGCGTGTTTCGCAACGATCTGAACACCCGGAGCAGCAATGTCGGGAGCGTGATCCTCGCCTGGCTCATATCCCCAGGTATGATTGCCGGCCTGATCGGATGGGTTTCGGGTTGGTGGATGGCCGCCGCGGCGATCGTGCTAATTTGGTACCTGAACAGGTCGTTCTTGTCAGGGTGTCGCCATCAGTTCGGCTGGTGGTTCGCCGTTCGCGCCGCGCTCTTCCTGCCCCTGATGTACTTCTATCACGGAGTCGGGTTGGTCGCGGGAGTGTTCGCGTACTTGCTCGGGGCCTCGGTTGCGGGCGAGCGCGAGGCTCCGGTTGTCGACTACCAGGTCATCGAACCAGGCACGGTTGATCCATGAGTCTGAGCCTACGATCCGGGATCGGAGATATCGCACTGAGCAGCGCCCTGATCCTGTGCTCTGCGCCACTTCTGTCGGGGTGTAGCGGTCAGGTCCCTGTCGCCGAGGTGCTCTTCGCCCAGTTCGTGCCCTTCGGGCAGGGCGGAGTGAGCACCGACGCGGTCTTACCGCCCATGGGGGGCTCCGACCCCCTACTCGGTGCTGGTTGGGCGCCATGGTCGGAGGATGCGGCGGCCAACGGGCTCTGGATCCATCGTCACGCTGCCGAATTCCGTTTTTTTGCCGCACTGCGCGGCGGCCTGACTCTGGAGCTACAGGGGCGGCCATTCAGCCCCGCTGGGGCCCCGCCACAGGAGATGACCGTCCTGCTCAACGACGAGGAGCTGGTCACGATGCCCCTCGCGCCAGGTCGGGAAACCCATGAGATCTCATTGCCGGGCAGCATCGTGCAGGAGGGCTGGAACCATGTTCGCATGGAGTTTGCCGAGGCCCTGAGGCCGTCTGATTTCATCGAGGGCAGCCGCGACACCCGCCGTCGCGCCGCGCGCTTCAGCCGCATCCTCGTGCACTCGCCCCAGAATCGTCCTTTGTGGCCGGATCGTCCCTCGAAGATCGGTCTCAGCAACGCCGGCGGTTCTCTCGCAGCGGCAGTCATTGACATGCCCACTGACAGCTTTATGGATGTCATTGTCAGACCTCGGGCGGGGCAGCGGCTCGTGGGTTCCGTAGGGGCTACCCCGATTGATCGTGGCAAGCCAGCAGACATTCGCGCATCGGTCGAGTTGCTCGATGAAGCTGGCACCTCTCGAGAGGTCTTCAGCACGATCATGAGCGGTGACTTGAGCACCAGGACGACGCTGCAAGCCGACCTCTCGGAGTGGGCTGGGCAACTCGTCCAGATCCGCGTGCGCTCGTGGGGGGATTCCAACGCCATCATTCACTGGCATGGTCTTGGCCTATCGGCCCCTGCGTCCGCTGAGCGGGAGGCGGACGCGTCTGGGGGAACAGTCGTTGATGAGTCAGCCGAGCGCGGCCGTCTCCTCCGGCCCACTGGAAGCGGCGAGGTCGAGCGCCCTGACATCATCCTTATCATGCTGGACGCCGCACGTTCCGATGCTTTTCTGGGAGAGGATTTTGCGCCCGCCACCCCCAACATCGATGCTCTCGCCCAGGAGGGCACACACTTCACCAGCGCCTGGGCGCCCTCTTCGTGGACCGGGCAGTCAATGCCGGCTGTTTATACCGGCGTCTATCCCGACGCGGTTGGGGCGGAGGTTTGGGGCTCTCGGCTAGCGGAAGGGATTCCCACGCTTGCCGAGCTGCTTGCGGCGGAGGGCTATTTCACCGCGCTCTGGAGCCAACACACGATTTACAGAAGAAACCCGAACCTGCGCAGGGGCTTCGAGGCTTTCGAGCTCGTTGTCGGGGCACGCGCCATCGAGGATCGCATGCGCCTGCCCAGCAGCGACTTCCTCTTTATAGAGGGCCGGCCAACCTTCGCGGTGATCCATCTGCTTCCTCCGCACGAGCCCTACCAGGCTCCCGAGCCCTTCCGTGGCCGCCACAGCTCCTGGTATCGAGGTAACTTCGAGGTGACCTCAGAGAACCTCAACCGGCTGCAGCACGATCTGCCGGCCGACCGTGCAGAGCTCGACGAGATCATCAGGTACGCGCGCGGCCAATACCTGGAAAACGTCGAGTTCGCGGACCACCTGGTGGGACGCCTTCTGCAAATGTTGCGGGACGCCGGTCGCTACGAAAACACCCTCGTCGTTGTCACCAGTGACCACGGTGAAGCGTTCTTCGAGCACGAACGGTTCCTGCACACTGTTCAGCTATACGAGGAGCTCCTCAACGTTCCTCTCTTCGTCAAGTGGCCAGCCCACATGAACGGTTTTGCTCGCAAGGTGGCGCAGCCGGTGACTCTCCTGGATCTGGCTCCCACGATGATCGATGGGCTGCGGGCTGGCGGGGAGGCGGCTGTCGATGGAGATGCCGCACAGTTCCACGGCAAGAGTCTGATCCCCGTGGTATTCGACGAGGTTGCCTACGAGCGTGGTCTGTATGCCTACACGCGAGGGAAGCGCCGCGCGGAGGAGGCTGCGGACTCCGTGCATGCCTACAGGTCAGGCAAGCACAAGATGATCTACAGCTCTCGCCAAGACTTGCTGCAATTATTCGACCTCGAGCAGGATCCCGGTGAAGAGCACGACTTGGCCGTGGAGGATTGGCTGCGCGCCAAGTACTTGCTCCAGCAGGCCATGCTCCAGAGGAGCGAGAACCTCGCTCTGTTGGCGCGCTCCGGCCCACAGCAAGTCGAGACGCTGGATCCCGAGACGCTTCGAGACCTCCGCGCCCTTGGTTATATCCAGTGAGACTTTCAAAGTGGGGCCCGATTTCGCTCGCTGTTCTCACGGTGGCTGGGCTGCTTCCCGGCTGTCGTGCCATGCGCTCCGCAGAGATTTTGTTCGCCGATTTCGTCCCTTTTGGTCAAGGTGGGGTGAGTACCGATATCGTTCTGCCACCCACGGAATCGGCGGACTCTCTGCTGGGCATTGGCTGGGCTCCCTGGACCGGGGAGGCGATCGACCGCGGCCTCTGGGTCTACGGCCACGATGCCGAGTTCCGGTTCTTTTCCGCGCTCACAGGCGACCGGACCCTAATGCTCGAGGCGCAGGCGTTCAGCCCGCCAGGAGCGCCGTCTCAGATGTTGACCGTTGCCCTCAATGGCGAACTGATGCGCGAGCTGCCACTCGAGCCGGATTTCAAGGCTTACGAGATTTACCTGCCGGGGGGTGTCGTGAGCGAGGGCTGGAACCATGTGCGCATGGAGTTCAGCCAGGCCCTCAGGCCGTCGGATTTCATCGAAGGCAGCCGCGACACCAGGCCTCTCGCCGCCCGATTTCGTCGTATCACCTTTCGCTCTGCATTGAATCGTCCGCTGTGGCCCGATCGCCCCGTTGAGGTCACTGCCCGCAATGTCGAGGACCCGAGCATGCTTGCCATCATCGACATGCCGACTGACAGCATGATCGATGTGTTGGCTGAACCGGCTGCAGGGCAGCAACTCGTCGGCTCCGTCGACATCTCCTTGATCAATCCTGGCGGATCGGTCGAGATCCACACGACAATCGAGTTGCTCGACGATACGGGCGAAACGACCGAGCTCTTCCGCACGCGTTTCGATTCGGAGTCGGATTCTCCGGTGGTACTGCGGGCGGATCTCTCTGAGTGGATCGGCGAGCTCGTCCAGGTCCGCGTGCGGTCGTGGGGGAATACGAATGCCTTCGTTAGATGGAATGGTCTCGGCCTCTCGGCTCCGGCCGCGGCTGAACGGGATAACAGGACCTCTGAGGCCACTCGGCGGGGGCGTCTACTCCGACCTGCGGGAAGCGACGGACGGGAGCGGCCGGACGTCATAGTGATCATGCTGGATGCGGCCCGAGCAGATGCTTTTGGGGGTCCCGAACATCTACCCTCGACACCCAATATCGACGCCCTCGCGTCCGAGGGCACTAATTTCTCGACAGCCTGGGCGCCCTCGTCCTGGACGGGGCAGTCGGTACCTTCGCTCTTCACCGGCTACTACCCCGATGCGGTGGGAGCGGAGGTCTGGGGCTCGGAGCTGCCAGCAGATATTCCAACGCTGGCGGAGCTCCTTTCTGCGGATGGCTATTTCACCGCACTCTGGACCCAGCACGGGTTTTACAGGGGCAGTCCGAGCTTGCAGCGCGGCTTCGAGGCTTTTGGTCGACGCGACGCCAGCCGCATCGCTGCAGAGGGTCGTGCCTTGCTGCCCGACGCGGAGTTCTTCTTCGAACAGGATCGTCCGACCTTCGCCATGGTTCATTTGTTGCCTCCGCATGATCCCTACGATCCGCCGGCGCCCTTCCGTGGCCGCCTGACGGATTGGTATCGAGGGAACCTCGATCCCAGTTCAGCGAACCTCGACAAATGGCAGTACGAGATGCCACCCGACGAGGAAGCACGCAGGGAGCTCATCAGGTACGCGCGGGACCGCTATCTGGAAAACGTTGAGTTTGCAGACCACCTGGTGGGCCGTATCCTACAAATGCTCAAGGACGCCGGACGATACGAAGACACATTGATCGTTGTTCTTGCCGACCACGGCGAAGCCTTTTTCGAGCATGAAAGATTCCTACATGCGGTTCATCTGTACGAGGAGTTCATTCGCGTTCCGTTCTTCATCAAATGGCCTTCCTGGATGAGTGGTTACGACCACGAGGTCTCACAGCCTGTGACCATCGTGGACCTGGCCCCTACCTTGATCGAGGGCCTACAGGTCGACGGGGGAACAGCGCCGTTCCACGGTAGGAGCCTGATCCCCGCGGCGTTCGACAAGGTCACCTACGACCGCGGGCTGTACGCCTACACCCGAAGAAGGCGCAGAGCAAGGGACGCTGCGGACCCCGAATATGCCTTCCGCGCGGGCATGCACAAAATCCTCTACAGCCCCCGCGACGACCTTCTGCAGCTATTCGACCTCGAGCAGGATCCCGGTGAAGTGCACGACCTAGCCGCGGCCGATACGCTGCGTGCCAAGTACTTGCTCCAGCAGGCCATGCTGCAGAAGAGCAAGAACCTTGCTCTTCTGGCGCGATCCAGCCCCCAGCAGGTCGAGGCGCTGGACCCAGAAACACTGCGACAACTCCGCGCCCTCGGCTACATCCAGTAGGCGTGAGCCGCCGCCCGCGTTAGTAGCCAGTCGCCACACCCCAGAGCAACCTCAGGGTCGAGGGGTAGAGGCCTGGTCTAGCGCCTCACGATCGGTATCCTGATCTGCGAGGGGTGCTCCGGCGAGTGGTGCACCTTGTTGTGCGCCACCACACCCACGCTCTCGTCGTAGTTGTTGCCGCCGGTGTTCAAGTTGCGTTCGAAGCGCGGGAAGTTGCTGCTCGAGACCTCGATGCGAATGCTATGGCCTTCGGCGAAGTAGTTGCTCGTCGACATGGAGCTGACGGGGACCTCGTACACGACCCCTGCTTCCATGAGGACCTCGCGGTCGTAGCCCTCACGGAACCTCACCCGCTGAATCGTCTCATCGAGATTGAAGGCGCGCCCGTCCGGGTAGACGTCGATGAGCTTGACGGTGAAATCGGTGTCCTTGACGTCCGACGAGACGTACAGGGTGACCTCGATGGTGCCGCTCACCTCGACGCCGGCCTCGAGTGGCTCGGTGGTGTACACGAGGATGTCCTCGCGGGTCTCCATCTGTTGCTGGTCGAAGGAGCCGCCCTGCACGGCGTTGCCGGTACAGCAGACATTGCCACCGTAAGAAGGCACCGGTGATGCCGGATCGTAGGTGAAGGCGTCGGGTTGATCTTCCCCCGTGGGAGGGCTCGTGGCGAGAACGCCGTCGCCGAAGCGGCTATTGGCTCTGCCGTCGCTGTCCAGGTAGTAGGTCACCATCTCGGCGCCTTCGGGCGGCCAGGTATCCGACGTCTGCCACTTGTTCGCGCCCATCATGTAGTACTGCACTTTGGGGGTTTGCTCGAGGATGCCGTTTTCCTCGCCCTTCAGCCAGTAGTCGAACCACCCGTAGACCAGACCGTCATAGTCGAGTCGGGCATCGCCCATGTTGCGCTCGCCGACGATCGTGTTCTCGGTCGCACGAGTGAACGCGCAGTGCAGCGTCGGTGCGATGATCGCGAACTGGTTCTCCCTCACCTCGGGATCTTCCGCGTTTTCCCGCACGTGGTTGAAGAGCGCCAGGTTGGGTCCCGCTGAGACGTCGTACCAGGACATGAACCACATGCTCGGCACGCCGAAGGGCATGTCGTCGTGGTACAGACCGCCCTCGTACCAGGCCGGATCGTTGGGTGCGCGGACGATCATCTTCTCGTAAATGCCCCTGGGGCCGTCGACGCTTCGCATGATCTCCTGCACCGGCAACTGCTGCAGGGCTTGCGACCAATCGATCGGTGGCATCTCCGGAGCCAGGTCGAAATATCTGGACACGCGAACCAGGTCCTCCTGCGACATGTCGGCCGGAAACTCCGGACGCTGAAGGTTCTGGTTGCCATAGAGCCAAGCCGTGAAGAGCATCTGCTGGGCGCCGCCCCGGTACCAGTTGCCCTGCTCGTAGAACTCGCCGACGCGGCCGACGCCAGCCCCGAAGCCCTGTGGCACGAGGGCGGCATGGGCCGGATGGTCGAGCGCTGCGACCGCCATCTGCCACTCGGCAGTGGAAGAGCATCCGAGCGTGCCGACCTTGCCATTCGACCAGCGTTGTCTGGCCATCCAGTCGAGCGCATCGTAGCCGTCGGTAGTCGGGGGGCCGAGAATGTCCCATTCGCCCTCCGAATAGAATTTGCCGCGCTCGTTTTGCACGACGTAGGCGTAGCCGCGCTCCACCGCGCGCAGCGCTGCCCCCAGAGTCCGTGTGCTCATCTCGCCATCACGCCAAACGTTGAAGTTGTAGGGCGTACGCGACCAGATGATGGGGACGGGCTCGTCGGTTTTCGGGCGGTAGACGTCGGTGGCGAGCCTAACGCCGTCCCGCATCGGCACCATGATCTTCTGGTCGATGACGGCGATCTCCTCGAGCCTCTCCAGAACGTCTTGGGCATTCTGGCCAGGCCGGAATTGGGCCGTGGCAGGGGGGCTCGATACTGCGCCCGCAACAACGGCGCCGATTGCGACGACGAGAAGGGAAACCTTGATGGCGGCTTTCATGGCTTTGCCCGCTTTCTCGAGCTGGGATCGCTCGGGTCGATTGAGATGGTTGGAATACTACTCGGCCAGGCAACCCGTTCAAGTGGAGAAGATGACCGCAGATTTATCAAGCGTTTGCCAGGCTTGCTCGGCAAGAAACGTGAGATGATGGCTTGGTACTGATGCGCGCCGACGTGGGCCGAGGGGCCCTGACGGGAGGAAGTGAAATGTCGAAGACGATCGTCAACAAGACTCTGGGCTCCCTGAAGATACCTCTCCCGCGCGGCAAGGCTCTCCATCTCGGGCCGAACCAGGAAGGCCACATCTCCCCTCATGACGCCGATCATCCGCCGCTGAAGGAGTTGATCGAGGCCGGCAAGGTCGAGATCATGGACGATCCCGACAACGAGGCCGTTCCCTCCCCAAGCCGACGAGGCCCAACGCCATTCGAGCGCTGATCGCGCCAGGCGGCGAGGCTTGCTAATCTGGGTTGCAGCGACCCGGTGCCCTCGCGCCCGCCCTCCTCGCCCTCATTGCTCCAACCCTCGATAGCACGAACCCATCCGAACAACGATGAAGATCGGACTTGTAGGATTCCCCGGTAGTGGCAAGACGACGGTGTTCAACGCACTGACGGGACTTGCTGCTGACACCGGTCCGGGGGCGCGACCTGGGCGGGCCAACCTGGGCGTGGTCAAGGTGCCCGATGATCGGCTGGATCGGTTCGCGGAGCTCTATTCGCCGAAGAAGACGACCTACGCGGAGATCTCCTTTTGTGATATCGCAGGTGGTAACAGTACCCGGGGTTTGGATCGTGAGGTGCTGACCGGCATGCGTGAGATGGAGGCCCTCTGTCAGGTGTTGCGAGGCTTCGCGAACCCGGCGTTGCCCGATCCTGCCCACGCGCGTCAGGAGATGCAGGACCTGCTGGCCGAGCTCCTCCTCGCGGACTTGGACATCGTCGAGAGACGAACCATCCGGCTACAGAAGGAGCGCGGCGACCCGCAAGATCTGGCGCTCCTGCTGCGCGCCAGGGACCATCTCGAGGGGGAGCAGCCGCTGCGCACCCTCGAAACCAACGAAGCGGAGCGTCGCAGCCTGCGGGGCTACCACCTCCTGTCGAGCAAGCCCCTGTTGCTGGTGCTCAACGTCGACGAAGATGACGTGGTCGCGCCGGTCCCCGAGGCTCTGGTGGCCGGTGCGGGGGGTGCCGGCTTAGGTATCGTCGTGCTGTCCGCTCGAGTGGAAATGGACATCGCTCAGATGGCTCCAGAAGAACAGGCGGAGTTCTATGCGGCACTGGGGTTGGGCGAGTCGGCGCAGACCCGATTCATCCATGGGGCTTTCGAACTCATCGATTTGATCACCATGTTCACGGTGGGCCCCGACGAGTGCCGTGCTTGGCCGATCCGACGCGGCAGCACCGCGCCCCGGGCAGCCGGGAAAATCCACTCCGACATGGAGCGCGGCTTCATCCGGGCCGAGGTCATCCACTGGCGCGACCACGTCGAGTTGGGCAGCGAGTCGAAGTGCCGCGAGGCGGGGAAGCTCCGGGTGGAAGGCCGCGACTACATCGTCCAGGACGGCGACGACATTCATTTTCGCTTTAACGTTTAGGAGCAGGTCGTGGTGGAGATGTAACCAGGCCCATCACACTTTGACCACGGCCTGCTGGGAGCACCTGTGATGCTGCACGATCTGAAGTTTGCCCTCCGTGGCCTCCGGCGGCGGCCTGTCTACGCGATCGTGGCGGTGAGCATACTGGCGGTCAGTCGCAGGACGCGCGAGATCGGCATCCGCATGGCCATCGGTGCGCAGCGCCGGGACATCAACATGATGATGCTGGGCCGGGCGCTCATTCCGGTGGCCCTGGGTCTAGCGCTGGGCCTGGTTGGGGCCTTGGCGGCGACCGGGCTGGTGCAGAGCTTGCTGTACGGCGTCGAACCGACGGATCCGGTCAGCATGATCGCGGGCGTAGCGGTCCTCGTAGTGGCGGCGCTAATGGCTGCATACCTGCCGGCACGACGCGCTACCAAGGTCGACCCGGTCAGCGCTCTTCGCCGGGAACGCTAGTCCGGTACAATCTGTGACCATGCAATCGATCCGAAATTTCTGCATCATTGCCCACATCGACCACGGCAAGTCGACCCTTGCCGATCGCTTGATCCAGCGTTGTGGTGGCGTCGCGGACCGCGAGTTCCGGGACCAGCTACTCGACACCATGGAGATTGAGCGCGAGCGTGGCATCACCATCAAGAGCAACACCATCACGCTTACCTACACAGCGAATGATGGGCAGATCTACACGCTGAACCTCATTGACACACCCGGACACGTCGACTTCTCGCACGAAGTGCGACGCTCGTTGATGGCTTGTGAAGGGGCCCTGCTGCTGGTCGACGCGTCCCAGGGGGTTGAGGCCCAAACCGTTGCCAACGTTTATCTCGCGCTGGAGCAGGACCTCGAGATCTTGCCGGTGATCAACAAGATCGACATGCCTGCGGCCGACGCCGACCGCGTTTTGGAGCAGATCGATGCTGACCTGGGCCTCGATCCCTTCGAGACCTTGCAGGTTTCCGCCAAGGAAGGTATCGGCATCGACGAGCTGCTCGAGACCCTCGTTGCCAAGCTGCCGCCACCTCAGGGAGACATCGAAGCCCCCCTGCGGGCGTTGATCTTCGATGCCGAATACAACGCATACCGCGGCGTTGTGTTGCTGGTTCGTGTTTTCGATGGCATCCTGCGGCCCGGCCAGATCATGCGCCTGATGCACAACGGTGCGGAGTACGAGGTCGAGGAAGTCGGCCTGGTGAAGCTCGATCGGGAAAAGCAGGGCGAGCTGGGCGCCGGTGCGGTCGGCTACATCATCGCCGGCATCAAGACTGTTGCCGACATCGACATCGGCGACACCATCACCGAGATTTCGCGACCGGCCGCCGAGCCGTTGGCGGGGTACGTGGAGGCCAAGCCCGTGGTCTTCTCGTCACTCTTTCCGGTATCGAGCGATGAGTACGAAGAGCTCGGCAAGGCGCTCGACAAGCTCAAGCTCAACGATGCAGCGCTGACATTCCAGAAGGATTCGTCCAGTGCCCTGGGCTTTGGCTTCCGCTGCGGATTCCTCGGCATGCTGCACCTCGACGTCGTGCAGGAGCGGCTGAGCAGGGAGTTCGATCTAGCTCTACTACTCACGGCGCCCTCCGTGGAGTTTCATGTCACCACCGCAGACGGCCAAAAGCGCGTGGTCGAGAACCCTGCCGAGTATCCCGATCCGGCCGCTATCGAGCAGGTCGAGGAGCCTTACATCAAGGGATCAATTTTGATGCCCGATCGCTACCTCGGGACGGTCATGGAGCTGCTCCGCGAGAAGCGCGGCGCCGGCACCCAGTTCCACTACCTGGCAGTAGGTCGCGTCGAAGTGACATCCGAGCTGCCGCTCACTGAGGTGCTTTTCGATTTTTACGACCGTCTCAAGACGATCACGCAGGGATACGGATCATTCGACTATGAGCTTCTGGACTACCGCGCCACCGACCTCGTGAAGGTCGACATCCTCGTGAATGCCGAGCGCGTCGACGCGCTGGCCATGCTGGTGCACCGCGACAAGGCCCGGGCGCGCGCGATCCACGCCTGCAAGCAGCTCGAGAAGCACATCCCGAGGCAGAATTTCAAGATCGCGATCCAGGGCGCCATCGGCCGCGACATCATCGCCCGCCGCACCGTCAATGCATACCGTAAGGATGTCACCGCCAAATGCTACGGCGGCGATATCACGCGCAAGCGCAAGCTGCTCGAGAAGCAGAAGGAAGGCAAGAAGCGGGCCCGCGCATTCGGCAACGTCGTGATCCCGCAGGAGGCTTTTCTCGCGGTGCTGCGCAGCGACTCGGATGACAACTGAGCTCGTCAGGGCGCCCACCTCACCAGGCCTCTATGTTCATGTGCCGTTCTGCGCCCGGGTTTGCCCGTACTGCGATTTCGCCGTTCAGACCGGGGGGCCGCGCCGGCGCCGAGCGTTCATTCGATCACTGCTGCGAGAGATCGAGCTCTGGTCGGGGCTCGTACCGGGGGAGGGGAGAGCGGCAGGCAGCCAATCGAACCGAGGTGGCGGCGGATCACCAATAGCATGGCGGTCCGAGCAGCCCTTCGACACTGTCTATCTGGGCGGTGGCACGCCTTCCTCTCTGTCCCCGGAGGTGCTCGGCGAGATCCTCGCGGTACTGCGTAGGTTCCTGCCGATTGCCCCTGAGGCTGAAGTCACCCTCGAGGCCAATCCCGAGGACGTGAGTGTGGAGAATCTCGAGGGATGGAAGGCGCTCGGGATCACCACGCTGAGTCTCGGGATCCAGTCCTTTGACGCCGACGGGCTGCAATTTCTCGGTCGCTCGCATACGCCGGAGGGTGCCAGCGCAGCCCTGCGGGCGGCGCTCGATGCTCCTTTCGATACTGTCTCGATCGACCTGATCTTCGCCCATCCCGGTCAGTCGCCCGAGCGTTGGCAGGCCGATCTGGAGCGCGCGATTGCGCATCGTCCCGACCACATCTCCTGCTACGAGCTCACCGTTCACGAGGGCACGCGGTTCGGCCGCCTGAAAGAGCGGGGTGATCTCGTGGAAGCTGCCGAGGACGACAGGGCGGAGCTCTTTCTTCTCACCCACCGGCTGCTAGCCGATAACGGCTACCCGGCCTACGAGGTGTCGAGCTTCGCACGTGGCCCGGGGCATTATTCGCGGCACAACCGCAAGTATTGGGACCACACCGCGTACCTTGGGCTCGGGCCGTCGGCGCACTCTTTCGATGGCCTGGCAACGCGCTGGTGGAACGAGCGCCGTTTGCCGGCGTGGGAGGCTGGCTTGGAGGCCGTTCCGGATTCCGGTCTGGGGGCCGGCCTGGAGCCCGGCATGGAGTCCGCACTCCGGTCTGGTCTGAGCCCGGTCGCGGGCTCCGAGGAATTGGACCCTGCCGCCCTCGTGCTCGAATCGTTGGCGCTCGGCCTGCGCACAACCGCCGGGGTGGACCTCGAGGCGTTGCGAGCTCGGTACGGCATCGATCTCGCCGAGGTCAACCATGATCTCATCAAGGATCTCAAGGACAGCGGCTTTCTCACAGACGTGCTGCCGGGGACCTCCTTGGTGCCGACGCTGCGCGGTCTCGCGGTTGCCGACGCGCTCGCCCGCTCATTCGAAATCCCCTCGACCACGACCGGCTAGCGGCGCAGCCCCATCGCCTCTAGCACCGCGGTCCCCATCTGATCGCGCAGGTCCATGAGGATTCCTTCGCGTGCGGGATCCTCGATGACGTTGTTCATCTCATAGGGATCCTCTTCGAGATCGTAGAGCTCGTTTTCGTCCGGATGCTGCTTCCAATGAATGTCGATCCTCAGGTCCTTCGGCAGCAGGCGGCGCAGGATCCCTACCGCCAGACGCGGTGGTCGGCAGAATGGATTCAGACCATCGGGCACACTCATCCCTCGCGCAGGTCGGGATGGAGCTTCGCGCTTTCCCAAAGCTGGTCGAGCATCGCGCGCGAGGTGCGCAGCGCCGAGGCTCCCTCAGAGTTCAGCCGGTAGAGCTTTCGGGGCGGCTCGCCGTTGCCGCCCGCATCGCCGAAGCGGGACGATATGTGTCCTTTCTTCTCGAGGCGGCGCAGCGTCACGTGCACCGCGGTGATCGAGACATCGCGGCCCGTGGCACGCAAGATCTCCTCATAGATGGATCGCCCGTTGGCCTCCTCGCCTGCCGACGCCAGGCCGAGGAGCACGAGCTGTTCGAACTCGCCGAGGTTGCTTCCTTTGGGCATAGGCTCCCTCTCTCAGCGTTGATAGTAAACATAGTTTACTAGTAAACAAGAAATAATGCACGTCCACGGCGGGGGGTAGCGAGAACCGGCCTACTTAGCGAATCGGCGCAGTATCAGGTCGATGGCCATCAGGTGCTTGTGTAGCCATCCACAGACCTTGTCTTCGACCTCGCTGATGAAGCGCGGGTTGTTCCCCTCCTCGTCGAAAAGCTCCCGCAGGGCGGTGAAGTCACGCAGGAAGCACTCGTGCGCGCACTCGTTGGTCACCCGAACGGGACACTGGAGGCGGTCCATGTGGCCTTCCTCGCAGGCGAAGTGCCGGACGGCGTGGTCTGCTAGCAGATCCAGGCGTTCAGAGATCTCCTGCCGGGACTCTCCGGACCCGAGTGCCGACAGTAGCTCGTTGACCAGCCCGAACATCTTTCGGTGCTGGTCGTCGACGTCCTGAAAGCCTGTCGCGTACTTCTCGTCGTTCCAGACGAGGGTCATGGGGCTCACGAGGAGTGGGTGCCGGTTGCCAGGGTACGGCCGACATCCTAACAGGGCAGCGAGCACAACGATGATCCCGACGGAGGGACGCACGGCTGGCCCGGACTTCTCGACGGGTGGCGTCGCGAGCGGGCGCGAGGGCGCGTGAGGACAAGGCGCGCGCCGATTTGAGCGCGGAGACGTACTGGTGCAGTACGTCGAGCACTCGAATCAAGCGCAACGCAGACCTCGCGCGCCATCGCGCTCGCGTAGTAGCCACCCGTTGCGAAGTCCAGGCCAGAGTCAACAGAAAAAGGGATCCGACCGATTTGGCCGGATCCCTTTGTTCTTCGGGCTTTCGCCCAGTAGCGGGGGCCAGATTTGAACTGGCGACCTTCGGGTTATGAGCCCGACGAGCTACCTGACTGCTCCACCCCGCATCCAGAAGGATCAAGATAGGGCACGGGCAGGGTAGGGTCAAGACAAGCGCCAGCTTGCGCCATGTGCGATCGCAGCGCCTGCGCCTGCCGGAGCCGCATTGAGAATCAGGCTACTCCTGCGGACCGTCCTCCCAGCGCCGCGACACGACACAGGCATTAATGCCGCCGATGCCCATCGACAGCTTGCCGGCCAGGCCCGCGGGTGCGTCCGCTGCCTCGTCGAGGACGTAGGTGTAGGGTGCTGACTCGATGCGCGGGTGCAGCTCGGCGGAGGTCAACGGGGTGGGCGGCATCTTCCCGGAGGTGATGCCCAGGTACTGAGCGGTGAGCTCCCAGCCTCCGCTGGCTGCCATGCCGTGACCGAATATGCCCTTACGCGCCGTCACCAGCAGGTCTTCGGGGAAGACCTCACGGAGGGTTTCAACCTCGAGGTAGTCCCCGGGCGTCGCCGTGGCGTGCAAATCCCAGGTGCCGAAGCCGTCGCCGTTGGAATCAGGGGAACCAGGGGGCGCGGCTCCGGCGATAGCGATTTCGATGGCCTCCCGCGGTCCGTGCCGGGTCGGCGTGATGATGTGATGGGCGTCAGAGGTGACGCCGACGCTCAGGACCTCGAGGCCGAGCGGCTTGTAGCCCTGGGCGGTCATATACTCGTGATCGCCGACGATCCAGACGATCGAGCCGCCTGCCACATGCGTGCCGCGGAGGTCGCTGAGCGGTGCCGAGGGGCGACGGTCGCCGGACAGGACGCGGGCGCGGTAGAAGGAGGCAACGGAAAGTGGGTGCGGCGGTGGGTCGCACATGCCAACGACCACGGCCTTGGCGTCACCAGCCTTGATAGCCCGCATGGCGAGCGCGAGGCCCACGCCGAATGAAGAGCACGCGGCGACAGGAGCGAAGGCAGGACCCTTGATGTGCCCGAGCATGGAGACCTGTGCGGCCGGGGTGTTGGAAATGTTCCAGATCAAGTTTGCCGAGACCGACAGCCAGGGTGGCTCGGGGCAGCCCCATTCCTTTTGCAGCTTGGCGAACTCGGCCTTCTTGCGCCGGATCAGCATGAGCTTAGTGCGTTCGACCTCATCGCTGATTCCCTGCGCCTCGATGGCGTTGAAGGCGTCGAGGTACTGTTCGAGCCCGTCGGACCGGCGCATCCAGAAGTCGAACCAGGCGTTGCCGGCATCCTCGCGGTCGGGGTCGTGTTCGGATAACGCGCGGGGATCCGGCGGTGTGCCCCACTTTTCGTCGAGCTCCAGGCGGTCGGGCTCGCTGGATTCCTCGTACTGCTTGCGGTAGCTGTTGCGCTCCGGCGCGGCCCAGAAACGGTTCCAGCGGCGCTGCGCCTGGTAGAGATCAATGCTGCAGTCGTACTGGATGGGCATCTCGCCCAGCCCCGTGCCGACGAGGATGTGGGCCTGATTGCCGAGCTCCTGCAACGTCTGCTCGATGCCGGGGTTCTGTTGCAGCGATTGGATAAAGGCGCCAATCGTGTACTGCGTCATCATCCCCATCTTTTGCTGCAGCTGAGGGAACTTATTGGGCGGAAAACGCTCGTCGATCCAGGCGCGATAGTGGCTGAAGTCGAACTCCGGCTCGCCCACCAGAAAGGTGGACGGGCCGAAGCCGTCGAAGGGGGTCAGCCAAGTCTCCCCGCCCTCGAGGTTCTTGGCGAAGGTTGCGATATCAGGGCTGCGAGGGGCGACAATGCCCCATCCGAAGATTCCAATTCTTTTCATGCGGGGTTTCTATTCCGAGATCTTAGTGTCGATTGGGTCGGAAAGGCGCGGTGGGAGAGCCCGGTTCCTCGTCCTTCTCGGCCCTGGCTGACTCATATGCTTGCAGTTGAGGCCCGGAAGGCAGGAAGTAAATTGTCTCGTCGGGTTTCACCATGTTGAGCTCTTCACGGGCAAACTTCTCGATGGCTCCTGGATCGTTCTTGAGCGCTCGGATCTCCTGGAGCATGGCCTCGTTGGCACGACGTTCCGCGTTGATCCGGTACTGCAGTTGTGTCGCCCGGGAGCGCATCTTCATGACTGCCATGAAACCGCCATCACCCAGAAGCACGAGGAAGGTACCGCCGACGGCGACAAGAAAAGCCAAAGCCGTCATCGAGAGGACACGTCGCCCTTTTGACTTCTGGTTGCGCCGCGGAATGCGGATAACAATCGTCGGCAACGCGGTCCCTCCCCCAGTGGCACACGCTAGCCCCATTCGTGTGCTGGCCGGGCAGATTTCAAAGATGGCTCTGTGCGCCAGTGGTGATTCTACTCATGCGAGGGCGCTCTTTGCGACACCCTAACGGCTAAATCCTGCATTCACAAAGACGTACAGGGAGGTGAGATGCGAGCACGACTCAGCTCTTCGGCCGCGCCTCGAACCAACTCGTCCAGTCGTCAAGGCCCGCCCCCGTGGTGCAAGAGACATCGATGATGTCGATCTGCGGGTTCACTTTGCGAGCGTTCGCCCGCGCCGCGTCAGCATCGAAAGGAACGTATGGCAGCAGATCGATCTTGTTGAGCACCATGAGGCTGGCGCGGGTGAATATGGACGGGTACTTGAGGGGCTTGTCGTCGCCCTCGGTGACGCTCAAGAGGACCACCTTGGCGGCCTCGCCCAGATCGTAGCTCGATGGGCAGACGAGGTTGCCGACATTCTCGATGAACAGCAGGTCGAGCTCCTCGAGAGGCCAGCCCTCGAGCCCGCGCTGTACCATGCGGGCATCCAGGTGACAGGCTCCCTCGGTGGTGATCTGGCGCACGGGGAAGCCTGCCTTCGCCAGGCGCGCGGCGTCGTTGTCGGTTTGGATATCTCCGGTGAGCACGGCAACACGTCGGTCCGCCTCGAACGACTCCAGGGTGCGCTCGAGCAGCGACGTTTTGCCGGCGCCCGGTGAGCTGATCAGGTTCAGCGCCAAAACGCCGTTTCCCTCGAAGGCCTCGCGCAGCTCGGCCGCGATGCGGTCGTTGGTGCTGAGAACCTTCTTCTGAAGAGGGACTTTGCTCATTTGCTCTTGCTCAATTTCCCCTGCTCATCTGTCCTTGCCGATGCACCCGAGTGAAGTGGCCCCTGCTCATCGATTCTGCACCTCGAGGTAGGCGATCTCCAGCTCGAATCCACCGACGCACTGGGTGCTTTGCTCTGCGCAGTTAGGGCAGGCGACCTCGTAGTTCGCCACCGCGAACTCGTGCAGGCATTCCGGACACTTGTGACGCCGGGGAGCGCGTTCGATGACGAGCTCGAGAGGGGCCAGCTCGCTTCCCTCCACCAATGCGTCGAAGGAGAACGCCAGCGCGTCAGGCTCGACACCGGAGATCTCGCCAATGCGAACTCCTACCTTGAGGAGACGCGACTCGGGGCGCTTCTCGGCCTCCTCTCGCACGGTCTCCAGAATGGAGCAGGCGATGCCGAGCTCGTGCATCAGACCTGAGCTGCGTCGACGTCCAGCGTCGCTTCCTGCTCCCGCAGATGCAGGTAGCAGGCATGCTCGTGGTGGTCCCGTAGGAGGCACTTGTCGCGGAAGTAGACACCGCAGCGGAAACACGCCACTTCTTCGTCTGCTCTTCGCTGGATGATGCGAATCGAGAGACGGTCGAGCCACTCGGCGAGCTCGCTCAGGTGCATGAGGGATATTCCGTCAAAGAGACTGTCGAGTGCTTCCTCGGTGGCTTCTTCATATCGCGCCAGCAACTCCAGCCCCTCCTCGGTGGGGGTGATGCGGATGCCGCGCCGGTCTTTCTTGGCCGGTTTTCGATGCAACAGGTTGCTCTGCACCAGGCGATCGACCGCCTTGCTCGCGGCGGGACTGCTGATGCCCAAGAGGTTCGCCACGTCGCTGATGCCCAAGCGCCCGCTCTCAGATACAAGCTTGAGAACCTTGAACTGGGCGAGCGTGAGGCGGTTTCCAGTGACCTCTCGCAGGTGCTCGGTCATGAGGTCGTTGAAGGTAGCTGAAAAGACCTGCGTGCTTCCCAAGAAGTCGGTGATTGCTCGCAGATCGCTACCGTCGGTGTTCATTCGAGGTACTCGCTGCCTCTCCCCATCAGGCGAGTGCTGCCCAGGCTCCGGAGGGGGGGGCGGGTCTGAAGAGCCTGACATTGCTTAACCAGGTTAACAATAAACCTAGTTAACGAATCCGTCAAACGGGCCCGGTCACATGCCCGGTGGATGTTCCCCACACTTCCAATACGGCCTGCAACAAGCGCAACGCGGCCACCGCGTGCCATTGCGTCAGCGCAGCCGCGAACCGTTGAGGAGTCCAGGCTAGAACGCCGGCATGATACGATCCGCCGTACTTCAACCAAGGGTCGAATGGTCGGGGACGACGATAGATGGCAGACGGAATATCGGCGCTAGCACTCACCGCCGTGGTGATCGGCGTCACTCATACGCTGCTCGGCCCCGATCATTACCTGCCCTTCGTTTTCATGGCGCGCGCCCGCGGATGGTCACGGGCGAAGACACAGCTCATCACCCTGGCGTGCGGCTTGGGGCACGTGGCGAGCTCCGTCGTTCTCGGGTTCCTCGGAATCGCGCTGGGATTGGCCGTGGCGCGCCTCGAGTCAGTGGAGGCCATGCGTGGCGACCTCGCCGCTTGGGCTTTGATCGCCTTCGGGCTCGTCTACATGGCCTGGGGCTTACGCCGGGCCATGCGGGGGCAGTCCCACTGCCACCTTCACCTTCATGAAGACGGCTCGTCGCACGTTCACCTCCACGTGCACCAAGCAGATCACCTGCACGTCCACGACGTGGCCCAGGGGCACGCACACGACCATGCAGGGGAGGGTAGGGCCCCCAGTCATGCCACTCGCAGCCTGGCTCCGTGGGTGCTGTTTACCATCTTCATCCTCGGCCCTTGCGAGCCGCTCATTCCGCTGTTGATGTACCCCGCTGCCCAGAACAGCTTTGCTGGAGTGGCTCTGGTAGCAGTTCTCTACGGAGTTGCCACGCTACTGAGCATGTCGGCGGCGGTGTTCGTTACCTCGGCAGGTTTTGAGCAATTGCCGCTGGGCAGCCTCGAGCGCTACATCCACGTTGTCGCGGGAGGGGCCATTCTGGCCTGTGGTATGGCGCTCCAGCTCCTCGGCTCTTAGCCCGGACTTCACAACGGGTGGCTACTACGCGAGCGCGATGGCGTGCGAGTTAGCCTGCGTCCTCCTCGCTGCGCGCGCCTCGCATCCACGAACCTCTCCGCGTCTTCGCGACGAGCCGCGATGAGACATGCAGGCAAATCCACCTCGAAACTCCAGAATTCGTTGAAATTTTCAACACCCGGTGTGGAATTTTTCTGCGCCTGCCGAAGCAACTGAGAACACAAGACTTACGGTGCCCTCCCCGGGAAGTCCCCAGAGATAGTGTCGACATTCTCCACATGAAGCATCCCGGAGTTGAGGATTTCATCACCTGTGGGTTTGCCTGTAAACACTTGAAAACACAAGACTTGCATGGCCCGAGCTGGGCGACGGCTCCGAATTGGCACGAAGCTTGCTCTTCCTTTAAGCAGGAAGCGAACCGGGTGCGACGGGAAGACGCCACGACATGGCCCCGCCCGGCACCCGAAAATGAGGGAGAGCGACGATGTCGGTGATGCTCGTTGTCGCAGTCTTCGTAGTATTCATCCTTGCTGACTACCTGGTAGGTCAGTACCGCGGCCGCCGTGGAGTGGTGGTTCGAGAGCGGAATCCGTTCGTGGTGACCGAGCCGGCAGCTACTGCGGCGCTCACTGGGGCGCCGCCGGTGGAGCCCGTATGGGTTGCCGGCTACCAGCTCCCCGAGGAGCTCAGCTACCACAAGGGTCATACGTGGGCGCGCGCCATCGGTCCCGACACGGTTCTCATCGGGGTCGACGATTTCGCCCGCAAGCTGATCGGGCCGATCCGCGCACTGAAGATTCCCAAGGTGGGCTCATGGTTGCGTCAGGGAGGCAAGGGCTTCGCCGTGCAGGTGAACGGGCGCGGCGCGGAGCTCGTGGCGCCCATCGACGGCGAGGTGATCGAGATCAATCCCGCACTGGTGCGCCAGCCGAGCTTGGTATCGGATGATCCGTACGGCAGGGGCTGGGTCATGAGGCTACGTGCCACCGATCTCGGACGGACCATGCAGAACTTGCTGAGCGGAAGCTTGGCGCACAAGTGGATGGAGGACTCGCGCGAGCGCTTGCAGATGCAACTCATGGCGCTGTCCGGCTCGGTATTGCAGGACGGTGGTGAGCCGGTCGCGGACTTCGCCCGCGACCTCGAGGATGACGACTGGCAGCAGCTCATCCACGAGCTCCTGCTCACCTGATCGACATGCATTCAGCTGATTTCATCGACTACCGCTGATTCACGGACCTGGGAGGGCAACGATGAAAGAAAGTCAGAAGGCCCTGCTCATCGACATCACGCTGTGCGCCGGTTGCCGGGATTGTATGGCGGCGTGCATGCAAGAGCACGGATTCGAGGCTGATCCATTCGAGGTTAACAAGCTGTCGGCCACGGCCTACACCGTCTTGAAGGAAAGCCCGGACGGCAGTTGGTTCACCCGGCAGATGTGTCGTCATTGCGTCGAGCCATCATGCGCCAGCGTCTGCCCGGTTGGTGCCATCCAGAAGACCGATCTGGGCCCGGTGGTCTACGACGCCAGCAAGTGTCTCGGCTGCCGCTACTGCATTCAGGCATGCCCGCACGACGTGCCCCGCTACGAGTGGGGCAAGGCGGTGCCCGAGGTTGCCAAGTGCGACATGTGTTACGAGCGGATCAGGGAGGGGGGAGTGCCTGCGTGTGCCGAGGCGTGCCTGTATGGAGGCACGACCTTTGGCGATCGCGAGGAGCTTCTCGCCGAGGCCAGGCGCCGGGTGAAAGAGGACCCGGACATTTACTACCCGCACATCTGCGGCGACGAAGAGCTCGGAGGAAGCTGCGTCATCATCCTGTCGCCCGTGCCGCTCACAGATCTCGGAGTCGCCGACGGCTTTCCCACAATGTCTCTTCCGGAGCTCACCGCGGAGGCGTTGGCACGGGTTCCCGGCATCGTGGTCATGGGTGGTGCGCTCATGTTCGCGATCTCTTGGATTACTCGGAGGCGAGCCGAGGTAGCCCGTGTGGAAGCAGAAGGAGTGCTGGAGTTGCACCGCGTGGAAGACGGGAGTACCGAGGGGGAGGTCGACGATGTCCATTAGGGGATACCGGTTGACGTTCTGGCGCAGTGTCTTTTTCGCCATCGTGGCGGCGGGCATGGTGGTCACGGTGGTCCGATTCACTCAGGGCCTCGGGGCGGTCACGAATCTCTCGGACGAGTACCCGTGGGGCTTATGGATAGGCTTCGACGTGCTCTGTGGCGTTGGCCTGGCGGCGGGTGGGTTCACACTCACAGCCATGGTCTACGTGTTCAATGTCAAACGGTTCCAACCGGTTGTGAGGGCCGCCGTCCTGACTGCCTTCCTCGGGTACCTGCTCGTGATCGCGGCCCTGTTGTTCGATCTCGGGAGGCCGTGGAACCTCTGGCGCCCGCTCTTCTTCTGGAATCATCAGTCGGTGATGTTCGAGGTTTCCTGGTGCGTGACGTTGTACACGACCGTTCTCGCCCTGGAGTTCTCGGGCATGATCTTCGAGAAGCTCGGTTGGGAGAAGCCGATTCGTTGGCAGCGCAGGATCACCCTTCCGCTGGTCGTGATGGGCGTTATCCTCTCGACCCTGCACCAGTCTTCGCTCGGGGCCTTGTATCTGATCGTACCCGGCAAGCTGCATCCACTTTGGTACACGACCAACCTGCCGCTCCTGTTTTTTGTTTCAGCGGTCTACGTGGGTCTTGCGATGGTCATCGTCGAGTCGCGCCTGTCAGCACGCGCTTTCAACCGGCAGCTCGAGATGCCGCTGTTGATCGAAATCGGTCAGATCATGCTGGCCATGTTGGGCGTTTACGGCGTGGTCAAGGTGTTCGACCTGCTGCAGCGTGGTGTCGTGCAGCTCGCCTTGGGCTCCTCGTATGAAGCGAGGATGTTCCAGCTCGAGGTGGCCATCGGCCTGTTGCTGCCTTTCCTCCTGCTCCTCTCGCCGAATGTGCGCCGGTCGATCCGAGGTCTGTATGGGGCTAGCCTGCTGGTCGTGATGGGATTCGTGGTCAACCGACTCAACGTCAGCATCACCGGGTTTGAGAGCGCCCAGGGGGGCAGCTACGTTCCGGCATGGTCGGAAATTGCGATAACCTTGATGTTGGTGGCGCTCGGCTTCGCTGCCTTCAGCTTCGCCGTGCGCTATCTGAATGTGTATCCGGATACCGAGCAACAGAGGGTCACCTACAGGGCCCAGGCGCCAGCACGCATCGAGTCTTCTCCCGCCATGGGTCCGGCAAGGACAATGTGAGCTCCGCATGAGTCCTCCGTTTGAGACGGCGTCCGGAGCTCCCGCTCACCAGGAGCGGAAGCTCCGCCGGCGATTGCGCGACCGTCTGGATGTGCGCCTGGCCGTGGCGTTATGCCTGGGGGCTGCGGTCATTCTGGTTGCGGCGGGTACCTGGAACCTCAATATGCAGCGACGCAACATGATCGGCATGGTGCAGGCGAGCGCAGATCGGATTGTCGCCACCATGCAGGGCTCGACGCACGACGCCATGATGCGCAACGATCCGGATGACCTCAGTCGCATGGTCGACAGGATCGGCGCCCAGCAGGAGGTCTACTGTGTCCGCATCATCGACAAGGAGGGCAGAGTCGCGGTTTCGAGCTTGAGAAATCAGGTTGGCACGATCCTCGATGTGGACGAGGAAGGTTGTGCCGCATGCCACCAACTCGGTCTCACGCTCGAAGAGCTCGATCTCGCCCACCGCGTCAGGTACCTGCAGCAACCCGACGGTGCCCGGGCCCTGGGGATCATGATGCCGATCGTGAACGATCCCGAGTGCTCCGACGCTGCGTGCCACGCTCACCCGGCCTCGCAACGGGTGCTGGGGGTTCTCGACGCGCAGCTCTCGCTCGCAACAGTGGACGAGCGCATGGCGGCATCGGAGAGGCAGATGGTCCTCGGCTTGGTCGTCACCGTGGCCGCCGTCCTCGCCCTGGCGTTGTTTTTGACCTGGGCAATGGTGCTGCAACCGGTGCATCGCCTGACTCACGCGGAAGCCAGGGTCACCGCAGGCGATCTGTCGATTCGTGTGCCAGAGACTTCCTCCGACGAGATCGGACAGATGATCGTGGCCTGGAACTTCATGGTGGAGGAGCTCGCCAATGCTCAGCAGGAGCTCAAGGCCTGGGGAGGAAAGCTCGAGCGCAGGGTCGACGAGAAGACCCAAGAGCTGCGGACGGCCCAGCAAAGGATGATTCTGATCGAGAAGATGGCGTCGCTGGGGAAGCTTGCTGCGGTGATGGCGCACGAGATCAACAACCCTCTGGCGGGTATCGCGACTTACGCTCGATTGCTACAAAAGAAGATGGCCGGCATCCCGGGGGCCGCGGGTGAATTCGAGGACGCGAGCCGCATCCTGAAGATGATGGAGTCGGAGGCGATTCGCTGTGGCGATATCGTGCGCAATCTCCTGCTCTTCAGCCGCGCGCCGGGCACTGGATTTGCGCCAGAGGAACTGGTACCGATCCTCGAGCGCTGCATCATGCTCGTGCACCACAAGGCCGCGCTGCAGGAGGTCAAGCTCAGCGTCGAAGTCGACGATGATATCCCCGCGATCGTTTGTGACGCGGGACAAATGGAACAGATGATCCTCGCCCTGGTGGTCAATGCCATCGAAGCCACCGAGCCTGGTGGCAGCGTCAGCGTGGCGGTGCAACGTGACGAGGACGCTGGGGAAGTCGTGTTGACGGTCGCCGATGATGGGCGTGGCATCCCACCGGAAAACCTCACTAACATCTTCGAGCCGTTCTTCAGCACGAAGGAGCAGACCTATGGGGCCGGTCTCGGTCTCGCCGTGGTTTATGGCATCGTTACCCGGCATCGAGGTGAGATCGATGTGGAGTCGGAGCCCGCTATCGGCACAAAATTCATCATCCGCTTGCCCGAGCGTCAGCCCACTGCGACCGGGGAGGTCGCCGATGATCTTCCGGAGATAACCTCATGACCGCCAACGAGAGCAACGCGCAGCAACCCACGCTCCTGATAGTCGACGACGAGCCGATCGTGCGGCAGTCGCTGGCGGACTGGTTCCACTCCGACGGCTATGCTGTCGATTCGGCGGGTAGCGCCAAGGAAGCGCTCCGCAAGGTGGCCGAAGGTCGTTATGACATCGCCCTGGTGGACATCAAGATGCCGGGGATGGACGGCCTGGAGCTGCAGTCGCGCTTGGCCGAGGTGGCTCCCGACCTGACCATCATCATGATCACCGCGTTTGCATCGGTCGACTCCGCGGTGAAAGCGCTCAAGGCCGGCGCCTACGACTATGTCACCAAGCCCTTCGATCCCGATGAGCTCTCTCACTTGGTGCGGCGAGCCGTCGAGCATCGTTCCCTGCGCTCGGAGAACATCCGGCTGAAGGAGAGTTTGGAGGTCATTGCGGGCACTCCGACCATCATTGGCGAATCACCAACCATGAGGCATGTGCTCGATCTCGTCGATGCGGTTTCTGGCACGGACGCCACGGTGTTGATCCGAGGTGAATCGGGCACCGGCAAGGAGCTTGTGGCGCGCGCCATTCACAACAAGTCTCCCCGACGATACAACCCCATGGTGGTGGTCAACTGCGGCGCTCTGGCAGAGGGAATCCTCGAAAGCGAGCTCTTCGGCCACGAGAAAGGAGCCTTCACTGGCGCTCAGTATCGCCACAAGGGAAAGTTCGAGATGGCGGACGGCGGCACCATCTTCTTGGATGAGATCGGTGCTGTCGCCCAAAAGGTGCAGGTCGAGCTGCTGCGAGTGCTCGAGGACAAGGTCGTTACCCGGGTTGGCGGACAGACACCGATACCGATCGATTTCCGCGTCATCGCTGCCACCAATCAGGATCTCGAGTCGATGGTCGAGGAGGATGATTTTCGCGAGGACCTTTTTTGGCGACTCAATGTGTTTACGATCGACATTCCTCCGCTGCGCGAGCGGGTTGAAGATATACCGCTGTTGGCCGACCACTTCCTCGCCCAGTTCTGCCGCGCCATGAACCGGCGGGCCTCGACCGCTGCCCCCGAGGCGATGGAAGTGCTTCGTTCCTACTCGTGGCCAGGCAATGTGCGTGAGCTCGAGAACGCCATCGAGCGGGCCATCGTCGTGGGCAAGGAGTGTGTGGTGCGCAGCAAAGACCTCCCTGTGCGAGTCACAGGCGGCGCTCAGCGGGAGGCGAGCGGAAGCTCCCTGGCCGAAGTCGAGAGGGCGCACATCCATTCCATGCTTGACACCATGGCGTGGAACATCAGCAAGGCCGCCGAAGCCCTCGGGGTGGATCGAGGAACGCTGTACAACAAGATCAAAAAGTACGGCTTGCAGAGGCCCCCGGATGGAGCCGGTTAGCGGAGCAGCCTCAACTAAGGCAGTTCACCTGCTGACCGTTGGGCCTTTCCCCAGACTGCTGGCGGAGGACATCACGGCCCGTCTCAGTCGCGAGGTGGCGGTCCCCTGCCGCCTGCTCGAGGAGACGTCGGAGGTCGAGCCGCAGATCCTTCCGGAACGGGCTCAGGTACACGCCGACGACCTGCTTCGGCAACTCGAAGCCCTGCCCATCGAGAAAGGCACCAAGCTCGTCGGTGTCACTCTCCACGACATCGCGATTCCTGTCTTCACTTTCGTCTTCGGGCGCTCTCGGTTGGGCGGAGCTGCAACCGTGGTGTCCCTGGCCCGGCTGAAGCCCGAGTTTTATGGCATGCCCGCCGACCCGGCGGTGACGGTGCGTCGTGGGGTGGCAGAGATCCTGCATGAGGTCGGCCACACTTTGGAGCTCAAGCACTGCCGGAACTACTCCTGCCTGATGTATTTCTCGCACGACGTCGAGACGGTCGATCTGAGGGGGATGTCGTTCTGCGCCTCGTGCGCAGCGCTCCTGCCCGCCGGCTTTCTCGCCCTCGGGCGACCCCGCTACTAGCCCACATCTTTTTTCGGTGCATTCCTGGTGTGGGGCTCTCCAAGCCCTTACAACTATCCGATATGAAAAGAGATGTAACCTTGCATCAGATAGATTGTCAGGTGAGCTTCTTTTGCGGATACTAGAGTCAGAATACTGAAGGGGCGGCCGCGGGCTTCTCGGTCGCTCACGTGTCGGGGGACACAGAAGACGTTACTTCTATTCAACAGCGTGGGGCAGGGAACCAGGGAGGGCATTCACCGTGCACGAGCCTTCGGCAACACCGTCGCTTCGCTCAGGTTGGATTCTCGCCAATCAGAAGTTCATGGCGTTCCACGTGGCAGCTCTTCTGGGGGTGTTGGCGCATCTGGTGCAGTTGGCCTGGGAGGGCGTCATCACGTGGGCCTTCATCGGGTTCTTTTTCGGGGTTGAGCTCGGCACGGGTGTGCTGATTGCCTTCTTTACATGGCACACGGTGATCTCCGTCCATGAGATGGCCCACTTCCTCAAGGCTGGGCGTGCCAAGGCGCTCAGAGATCAGGACCAGGAGCGCTTCGACCTCGAGGTCGAGGAGAGTGGACACAGTGCTCTCGGGCGGGCTCGTTGGTACGCGGGGATGTTCCTGAGCATTCCCTCCGGTCGCTTCTGGGGCGTACGGAAGACCGAGGGTGGCTACTTCGTTCCACTCGAGATGGGCGGCGACGCGACACTCGCTGTGAGCGCGGCCGGGCCCATGGCCGATCAAGTGATGTCGCGATTGACCCTCCCACCGGGCCTGATCGCCTACGGCGCCGGGCTGTTCTTCCTGGGCACGATGCCGGTCCAGGCGATGGCGGTCATCTACGCGGGACGGCTGCTCATCGCCCTGGGTGTCGTCTCGTACCTCGACGTCACCCGGACCGACGACGGCGCCTACAAGAAGTACAAGGCCTGGCTCGCCGCCGGCGCCAGATCGGCGGAAGAGACTCCAGCCGCCGAGCAGGTCGCCGGTTTTACCGAGCACCGCGCCACCATCTTGCAGCGTATGTGCACACAGGGCATGTACTTGGCAACGAGCCCCGACGGCAGCCGGCAACAGTGGGCTCCCTGGCAGATGCGCAATACGATCCAGGGCGGAGAGCACGTTAGCCACCAGGGCGGCAACATCAGCCTGCAGGAGTTCATGATCGTTCCGATCGCGGTGAACAACGTCGAGGCCGCCGAGATCTGCAACAGCGTTCAGAACCGCGCGATGCAGATCATTCAAAACGGCGAAGGAATGAAGTTCGTCGGAATTGGCATCGAGGGCGGCATCGTCGGGACCTTCGACCGCTACGAGGAAAGGGTGCTCGAAGTAATCGTTCAGGCCATCGAGGAGGCTGGATACGAGCCAGGCGGACTGCACTCCAATGTTCTCGAGACCTGGGAGGAGGTCGAGGCTCTGCCGCGGTTCTCGGAGCTCGAGGCTGCCGACCGGGAGTTCCTGCGGACCGTCGCCTTTTCAGGGAACGAATTGCGTCACGATCTCCCCGATGCCGACCGGAATTGCACCCTCCGAATCCTCAAGTTGGCCGGGCATCGGGCCGGTGTCTGGATTGCTATTGACGCCGCGGCCAACTCGCTTGCCGATGCCTACCGCGAATCCGCCAAGACGGACACCATCGGCTACTATCAGTTCTACATGCGCTCGGGCACGGAGCAGGTCGTTGTCACCAGCGATGAGTTGCTGGACATGTATGAGGGTTGGCTGAAACGCTTCCCGATTGTCTCGCTCGAGGACCCGTACGACGAGCTGGATAAGGGCGCGTGGCTGAAGATCACCCGTGAATTGGGCGGCCGCGTGCTCATCGTCGGGGACGATCTCATCGTCACCAACGACACTCTGGTCTCGGCGGCCATCGATGATGGCCTGGTCAATGTTGCTCTCATCAAGCCGAACCAGATCGGTACCCTCTCGGAGACCCTCCTGGCCATCAAGGCGGCTCAGGATCGGGACATCCCCGTCATTGTCTCCCACCGTTCGAAGTCGGGAGTCGACTACATCGAGGCAGAGCTCGGTCTGGCGGTCAACTCGCTGGCTCTCAAGTGTGGTGGTGCGCGGTTGGCGGAGAGAATCCACAAGTATCAGCGCGTCGCCGACGCCATGGACAAGGTTCGCATGGGAGAGCCGACACCTGTGCTCCCCGGTGATGCACGGGTGGTCACGTTGCGTGCTGTTGAAGGCCAAACGAGTGCCGGCCCCGCCACGACCCGGGCGCTCCTAGTGCTTAGCAATGGCGTCAGCTTTGAAGCCTCGGTACCCGTGGCTACGTCCTCGGGCACGGCCGAGGCGGTGCACCTCATCGACGGCGACCCTTACCGCTATGGCGGGCACGGAGTTCTGCGAGCCGTGCACCACTTCAACACGCTGGTCGCCCCGCTCTTCGCGGGCAAGCGCGTCGATGAGATCGGTGACCTGGTCTCAGTGGACCGCGCCCTGTTGCAGGTAGAACGCGAGGCGGCCGAGGAGACCTACAAGGCTCTCGAGGCGAACGGGTCGCTCCCTGATGACCCCGATGAGATGGTGCTGGCGGGCGCCCTGGGCCCGGACCTCCCACAGGAAAAGGTTGAGCGGATCCTGCAGCGCAAGGCCAACATCGGCATGAACGCCATTCTTCCCGCCTCGGTGGTGCTCATGCGCGTTTTGGCGGCGCGTGAGGGGATGACCTCAGAGTCTTACCTCCGGCACCTGATCGAGAGCGGAATCGACCGCGCCTACCTGTACGGAGGCGACAAATCCTAGGTAGTCCGGGCTAGGTGGCCGACTCCGAGCCGTCAGCCTCGTTCGACATCTCCTGGAACGGCCTACGAATCGGCCGAAATGCGTTCCAGCCGATGTAGTATGCCGTGTCGCCCAACCTCGCCTCGATGTGCAGAAGGCGGTTGTACTTGGCAAGACGCTCTCCACGTGTCACCGAGCCCGCCTTGATCTGGCCGCAGCCGGTCGCCACCGCGAGGTCGGCGATCGTGGTGTCCGGCGTCTCGCCCGAGCGATGCGAGATCATCACCGCGTAGCCGTACGAGCGCGCCAGGCTGACAGCGCGCAGGGTTTCGGTGAGGGTGCCGATCTGATTCGGCTTGATGAGCACTGCCACACCGACTGCCTCCGAGATGCCACGTGCGACGCGCTCGACGTTGGTGACGAACAGGTCGTCGCCGACAAGCTGCATCTTGCCGCCTAGCGCAAGGGTCAAAACCTGCCAGCCTTCCCAGTCCTCCTCGCCGAGGCCGTCCTCGATAGAAACGAGCGGAAAGTCGTTGGCCAGGTCGGCGTACCACTCCGACATCTCCTCGGCGGTCTGGTTCTCGCGGCCCTCACCCGGCAGGTTGTAGGGCGCGCAGCCATGCCCATCCACGCTGAGCTCGGTGGCGGCCACATCGAGGGCCAAGGCGACCTCCTCGCCGGGCTTGTAGCCGGCGCGGTCGATGGCGGTAACCAGCATCTCGAGTGCTTCTCGTGTCGAGCCCAGGTCCGGGGCGAAGCCGCCCTCATCACCGACGTTGGTTGAATAGCCACGTTCCTTGAGGAGCCCCTTGAGCGCATGAAAGCATTCGGTCCCGGCGCGCAAGGCCTCGCTGAATGTCGCCGGGCCGGCAGGCACGAGCATGAACTCCTGCACGTCGATGGCATTGTCGGCGTGTGCACCTCCGTTGATGACATTAATGAGCGGAACCGGAAGCACGTGCGAGGCAGCACCGCCGATATAGCGGAACAACGGTAGATTGACCGAGTTGGACGCACACTTCGCGACCGCGAGCGATGCGCCCAAGATCGCGTTGGCTCCGAGCCGGGACTTGTTCTCGGTACCGTCGAGCTCGACGAGGGCTTCGTCGATTCGGACCTGGTCGGTGACGTTCATGCCGATGAGCATATTGGCGATCTCGCCGTTGACGTTCGCCACGGCATGCCGGACCCCCATGCCACCGTAGCGGTTGGGGTCATTGTCGCGCAGCTCCTGAGCTTCGGCGTGTCCGGTCGAGGCTCCGGAGGGCACGGCGGCACGCCCAAAGCTGCCGTCATCCGAGTGGAGGTCGACCTCGACGGTCGGGTTGCCGCGGGAGTCGAGGATCTCGTAGGCACGAATTCTTTCGATCTTCACCATCGTTCTAGACCATCTCCGCTTCGAGGCTGCCGAATAGGTACTCACGCCCGGCAGCGTGCAGCGCCTCTGCCTGTTCAACCGTGGGCGCTTCAGCATAGCAGCGCAGCAGGGCTTCCGTGCCCGAGCGCCGATAGAGGAACCAGGAATCGTCGAGGAGCAGCTTGATGCCGTCGATGTCGATGACCTCCCGGACCGATTGGCCGGCGAAGCGGGATGGTGCCGTGTACAGGCGCTCCTCGACCTCGACTTCGATGGCGGGAGTCAGACGGTAGTCGTGGCGAACATGGAACGAGCGACCGACTCTCTGCCACAAATCCTGGAGTTGGCTAGCGAGGGGGACCCCACGTTTCGCCGCGAGCTCCGCGGTCAGCAGACAAGCGAGGATGCCGTCCTTTTCCGGTAGGTGGTCACGGATCGAGATTCCCGCGCTCTCCTCACCGCCCATGACCACCTGGCCTTGCCGGATGAGATCACCGATGTACTTGAATCCTACTGGCGTCTCGTAGGTCTTTACCCCGTGCGCATCCGCTATGCGGTCGACCAGGTGGGTTGTTGCCACCGTGCGAGCGACGTCTCCCTTTTCGCCTCGATCTGAGAGCACATAGTCGAGCAAAAGCCCGAGGCCATCGTTGGGGTTCAGGATCGTCCCGTCGGAATCGATGATGGCGAACCTGTCCGCATCGATATCGGTCGCAAGGCCCAACGAGCAGGGTGTGCTCCCCACCTTCAGGCTGAGCTCGGCGAGAGCTTTCGGGGTGAGGTCCGGACCGTAGCCACCGAAGTACGGATCTCGGAAATTGTGCAAGACCTGGCAGGCGGTGCCCGTCTCCATCATGATGCGATCGAGACACTCGCGCCCGGTACCGTAGAGCACGTCGATGCTGAATCTCAAGCCGCTGGAGGCGATGAGGTCGAGGTCGATGTGGGAGCGCACCCGGTCGAGATATCCGGAGGTCGGATCGATCTCTTGGAAGTAGTCCTTATTGAGGAAATGCTCGTCGCGAAAGTCCGGTTGGATAGCCCGTACCTCTTCCTCCACCCGGGCCGTGAGCTCGGGGAGAGCAGGCGCTCCATGCGCATCGCTGAACTTCAGCCCGTTGTACTCGGGTGGGTTGTGGCTCACAGTGAAATTCAGGCCGCCAGAGTGATGGCCTTCACTGACTAGATGCGAGAGGGCAGGAGTGGGACAGTCCCGTTGGCACACCAGCGCCTGAACCCGATTATGCGACAGGACCTTGGCTGCCTCTGTGGCGAACCTCTCCGACAGAAAGCGAGTGTCGTAGGCGACGACCAAAGAGGGTGGGCGAGTGGCACGTCGATGCAGGATGTTGGCGATCGCCTGGGTGACCAGGCGGACGTTCTCAAAAGTGAAGTCCTCGCCGATGATTCCCCGCCATCCGGCGGTCCCGAACAGAATCATTCCTGCTACCGTCTCCCGTGCGTGTGAGCAGGCGGATGCTAACAGTAGGCTCTTGCTTGAACAACCTATGATAGTGGCCTGCGACAGACTTTTGGCCCATAACGAACAATCGACGAGGAGAATCGATGAATGCCGATAGTTTGGTTGTGTTCAGCACTGCTCCAGATTCCGAGGTAGCAGAGGCGCTCGCCGAATATTTGGTGAGTGAGCAGCTTGCCGCCTGTGTCAATCTGGTCGGTGGGGTGCGGTCGGTATACCGATGGCAGGGAGAGGTTCACCGCGACCCTGAGGTCCTGCTGATCGCGAAGACCGACCGGGAGCACCTGGAACCGTTGATCGCGAAACTGCAGGATCGGCATCCATATGATTGTCCAGAGATCATCGCGATGCCCATTGTGGGAGGATCGGCGGGCTATCTCGATTGGCTCACGAGTAGCCTGAGTACCGATTCTGCCTGACGACTAGCTCGAGAGCACCGGCCGGAAGACCTGATCCGGGGCTTCTCAACACGCTGCAAAGGAGTAACCATGAGTCGGATCCAGTCGCTTCTTTTGGTTGTACTCATCGCCGGGTTGGTGGGCTGTGCTGGCGAACCCGGCGCGAGCGTGCCGGCGGCCAATCTCCCCGACGTGCCGGATGGCGTGGCATCCGGCCAACTCGGCATGGTGAGCTCGGCACATCCGATCGCCACCCGCGCCGGCCTCGAGATCCTCGAGGCCGGCGGCAACGCTTTCGACGCGGCGATTGCCGTTGCTGCTACGTTGAATGTCGTCGAGCCGATGATGTCGGGTGTGGGTGGCTACGGAACGATACTGATCTACGACGCGGACGAGGGGCAGGGCCGCTTTCTGAACGCCAGTGACCGAATTCCGCGGGCTGTAGATTCAGACTTGTTCCGTCCGCCGACCCCTGAATACCGTGAGAACCGGCGCGGTGCGAAGGCGGTTTCGACGCCCGGTAACCTGCGCGCGTGGCAAGCCATGTCGGAGGAATACGGCACGCTGTCGTGGGAAGACCTCTTTGCCCCGGCCATCCGTGCCGCTTCCGATGGCTTCGAGATCGATGGCCGAACCGCTGGTCTGATCGCCTCAGCGTTTGACGATTTCGCGCCCCACGCACAAGCGATCTACGGGCAGGAGGGCCGGCCTCTGGAGGAGGGCGACCGGCTGGTGCAGGAGGATCTGGGGAGATCACTGGCTCAGATTGCGCAGGAGGGCCCTAGCGCGATGTACGGAGGTACCCTGGGCGAGGCTGTCGCAGCGGCGATGGAGCAAGCCGGCGGCTTCCTCGCTCTCGAGGACCTGCTGCTGAGTGAGGCCGACTGGTGGGAGCCGATCCAGATCGACTACCGCGGTGTGCAGGTAATGACGGCGTCGCCTCCTTCAACGGCATTCCCCTCCCTGATTCGCCTCGGCCTGATGAGCCAATACGATGCCGGTGAGCTCGGCCACAACACGGTTCCGTACCTGCACAGCTTTGCCGAGGTGACCAAGCACGCCTTCGGGAGTCGTCTGGCCCATGCTGGTGACCCGGAATTCCGTCCGCCACCGCTCGACCGGTTGCTCTCGGAGGCTTACTGGGAAGAGGTCGTTGCTCAGATCAACCCGGACCAGGCGACTCCGTTCGAGTACCCACAGGTCGTGGTCGAAGAGTCGGATTCGCCGACGGCACAGGGGCCAACGCCGGCACCCGACCCCGAGCACACGATGCAGCACACGACCCACTTCGTCATTGCCGATCAGTGGGGCAATGTGGTGAGCGCCACCCAGACCTTGGGCAATTCCTTCGGCAGTCGCATCATGCCCGAGGGCACGGGAATCTGGCTAAACAACTCGCTCGCCTATTGCACGTTCGAGCCCAAGGACAATCCGATGGATGCACATGCGGGGCGGCGCAAGCTGTCGGGCGATTGCCCCACATTCATCCTGCGTGACGGCAAGCCCTGGGTGGCGATCGGAACACCTGGAGGGCACACGATCGGGCAAACCGTGCCGCAGATGGTGATGAACATCATAGATTTCGGGATGAACGTTCAGGACGCGATCTCGGCTCCGCGGGTCAGCTTCGTCGAGCCCGATCGACTCGCCGTTGAGCGGAAGATCTCGGCAGAGATTCGCGACGCGCTCGCAGCCATGGGGCACAAGGTCTTCGAGGTCGGTGGGCTCGGGAATGCGCACGGTCTTACCATCGAATACGGTGCCGATGGCAAGCCCGTACAGTTCCTCGGTGGCGCCGATCCGCGTGGCTCTGGTTTGGCAAAGGGATACTGATTATCTGAGGACAGTGCATCGACACTGCATCAGGAGGCAATGCTCATGCGTGAGATTCCAGCATGGTTCGGGCTCACTGCCGTAGAGTCTGCTGACCGCGAGGTCGTCGTGCTCGGTTGCCCCTTCGAGGGGGGTGACGCCTACCGGGGAGGCTCGTCGGAGGGGCCCGCCGCTGTTCGTGCCTGGGCCAGGACATCGCAAGCAGTCACCGAGGATGGCAATGTCATTGAGGGTCTGCGGGTCATCGATGCCGGCGATGTTTCCTCGGCCGACGATTCGAGCGAGGGGCGTTGGGCTGCGCTCGAAACCGCGGCGGCTGACGCGCTGCAGCAGAACCCGGGGTCATTCTTGTTGTCACTCGGGGGGGATCACGGAGTGACCCCTCCGCTGGCAGCCGCGGTGCGTGCGGCACGAGGAGATCTCGGCTTTTTGATCCTCGACGCCCATCCGGACGCCTTCGATACCTACGACGGCGACCCGCTAGCACACGCGTGTGTGCTCCCCCGCCTTTGGGACCGAGCTGGATTCAAATCAGACACGAGTTGCCTCGTGGGGGTGCGGTCATATGCCCGCGAGGAAATCGACGCACTGCAGGAGTTCGGGCTCGTGGTCAGTGCCCAGCGCTGGGAAGGAGAGGGTAGTGTCATGCTCGCCGACGATGTGCTGCGTGTCACGGGGGGCAGGCCGCTGTATATCAGCCTCGATATCGACGTGCTCGATCCGGCCTGCGCTCCTGCCACTGGGTATCCGGTCGCGGGTGGCCCGAATACGCGACGAGTATTGGAGTTGCTGGGGGCCGTCTGGCGGCGGCAGCCGGTTGTAGGCATGGACCTGGTTGAGGTGGCCCCCGCCATCGAGCCTTCGGGCATCACCGAGTCCACCGCGGCGCATATCTGCCTGCAGGTTCTCGGACATGTTGCCCGGCAGGATCCCTCCCTCTCCGCCTGAACGACTCGGCTGCAGGGGGTGCCGGCTAGCGGCCTGTTAGAATCGCGAGCCATGCACGAGCACCCCCACCATGCACCGGACGGACCCTCCGGCGGCAGGCGCCGGGTCGCTGAGCGCCGTGGCCTGCTGAAGGCGCTGGCGCTGACCTCTGCCATCTTCGTAGCGGAGGTAGTGGGCGGCTACATCTCGAACAGCCTCGCGCTGCTGGCGGATGCGGGGCACATGCTGACCGATGTGCTGGCTCTGGTCCTGGCGTACGTGGCGCTGAGGCTGGCGACCCGGCCGGCGACTCCGCACAAGACCTACGGCTGGTACCGGCTGGAAATCCTCGCGGCGCTCACTAACGGCGTCACGCTCGTGGTGATATCGCTGTTCATCTTCTGGGAGGCCTTCGAGCGGCTCATGGATCCGCCCGAGGTGGCAACGGGCACGATGCTGGTTGTGGCCACCGTCGGTCTGGTTGCCAATGGCCTCGGCCTGTATTTCCTGTCGGGACACGGAGGCAGCCTCAACCTCCGCGGCGCCTTCCTGCACGTGCTGGGAGACCTGTTGTCCTCGGTCGCCGTCATCGTCGGCGGGTTGCTGATGTGGAGCACCGGCAATTACCTCATCGACCCACTGCTGTCGGCGCTGATCGGGGTGGTCATCGTCGCCAGCGCGTACAGGTTGCTGCGTGAGTCCATCGACGTGCTTCTCGAGGGCACCCCCGCGGGCATTGACCTGGCGGCGGTCGAGGCGGCGCTCGAGACGGTTGACGGGGTGGAAGGCGTGCACGATCTGCATGTTTGGAGTCTCACGTCAGGTGTGAATGCGCTGTCCTGTCACGTCGAGGTCAAATTCGAGGCTCTCCCCAGTACCGACGCGCTCTTGGACCGCGTCAGATCCCTACTGCGGGAAGGCTTCGACATTTCGCACACGACCATTCAGATCGAAACCGAGTCCTACAAGAAGAAGGGTCTCGTCTACTGGAAGCTCCCCGACTCCGAGAAGCCGCAATGACGGGTCGTCTCGAGCCGGAGCAGGCAGAACGCTATCAGGCCCACCTTGTTTTGCCGAAGATCGGGGCCAACGGCCAGAGGCGTTTGCTGCAGTCGCGTGTACTCATGGTTGGTATTGGCGGCCTCGGTTGCCCGACGGCGTTGTACCTGACGGCGTCCGGTGTAGGGACGCTCGGCCTCCTGGATGACGACATCGTCGACCGCACCAACCTGCAGCGGCAGGTGCTGTTCGGCACGGCGGACATCGGCAAGCCCAAGGTGCACGTGGCCCGTGAGCGGCTGGCAGGCATCAACCCCGATGTCGACCTCGAGCCCATCGAAAAGAGACTCGCTGCGTCCAACGCAATGGACCTGGTCGAGGGGTGGGACCTCGTTATCGATGGCAGCGACAACTTCGCCACTCGCTACGTGGTGAATGATGCGTGCGTGCTGTCGCGAATCCCGCTGATCACCGGGAGCATCTTCCAGTTCGAGGGGCAGGTGACGGTAATACAGCCGCCGCTCAGTCCGTGCTATCGCTGCCTTTTTCGCTCGACTCCACGAGAGCTGCCCGCCTGCCGGGACGTCGGAATCCTGGCGCCCTTGACGGGGATCATCGGGTCGATGATGGCCGCCGAGGCGGTGAAGTTGATGGCTACGGGCGATACGGCACTGATGGGTCGCCTGCTTCTGGTCGATGTGCTCGAGTCCTCCTCGCGATCGGTCAGGGTGAAGAGCGATCCGAGCTGTCCACTCTGCGGGAAGGAACCAACGATCGAGCGGCCGACCGCGGTGGCGGTCTGTCGTGACAACAACGATTGAGCGGGTCGGGGTGGCGGCGGCGATGTACGATGCTGCCGTTGGATAGGCGCAGAGTTCGCTTCCGTTGATGTCCAGTGAAGCCGAGGTCGAGGATGACCCGAAGATCCCAGCAGATCGGGGCGGCGGGTAGCGGCTGCCAGGTGTGTGTCAGCTTGGCGGCCCCCGACGAGACCGGCCTGATGAGTGGTTTGGCAGCCGCCACAGATGCCGATCTCATCGAGGTGCGCCTCGATGCCCTTGCTGAGCCGCTCGCGTGCCGAGACAACTTCTTCGAGGCGCTGCAGAGTCAGGCGCCAGCCCCTGTCGGCTTCACTTGCCGGCCCAAGTGGGAAGGCGGGAGCTTCCAGGGTGCTGAAGGGGAGCGCCGGCGGCTTCTCGAAATGGCGGCCCAGAATGGAGCTGCCTTCATCGACGTCGAACAGGACGCGGACTGGGCCGAGGCCTTCATCGCCGACTCCTCGGTGCCGGTGATTCTCTCGCATCACTGGCAGTCTCCACTGCCGGCGGATCTGAATGAGCGCGCGCGCCGCATGCGGGCCGTGGGGCCGGCCATCGCCAAGCTGGTGGCCCCCGCGGTTACTCCCGCCGATGCGATACCGGTACTGGCCGCTGGGGCCGACCTCGTGTCGAGCGGCCAACCATCGGCCGCCTTCTGCATCGGCAGGGAGGGGAGCGCAAGTCGGGTATTGGCAGTGGCTCAGGGAGCGGCGCTCATCTACGCGGCCCAACCGATCGGCGACTCGGTTGCCGAGGGACAGTGGCGGGCGGAGGTGCTCCGAGAGGAGCTTCGCCTGCAGCGTTGGCGGCCGGGGTTCGCCTGTTGCGCGCTCGCCGGCGATCCGATCGACCATTCGTTGTCGCCGGCCATCTTCAATGCGGCCTTCGACGCCCTCGAGCAGCCAATCGGGTACTTGCCGATCGCCTGCTCGGAGCTCGAGCCGGTGCTCGAGCTGGCCGAGGCTCAAGGAATCAGGGGTCTCAGCGTCACCATGCCCTTCAAGGAGGCCGCCGCGCGGCACTGTACCGAGCTCGATCCACTGGCCGCATCCATGGGTGCGGTGAATACCCTGGTTCAGGATGCGCACGGCTGGCGCGGCTACAATACCGATGCCGGCGCCATCGTTTCGGCTCTTTCTGACGTAACCGAGATCTCGGGCAGCCGGGTAGCGATCCTCGGGGCGGGCGGCGCGGCGCGTGCAGCCGCCTTCGCCCTGTCGGCACAAGGCGCGGCACTCACGCTGTGCAATCGCACCCGTGCGCGCGCCGACGATCTGGCACAGCAGGTCGGCGGGCAGTCTGTTTCCGTCGAGAGCCTCACTTCTGACCACTACGACATCATCATCAACGCCACTCCGATCGGAATGCGCGGTCGGGACGATGACCCCCGCACGCCCTTCCCGGTCGATTGGCTGCGGGGCGACGAGGTTGTCTTCGACTTCGTCTACAGGCCGCGTATCACGGCGCTACTCGGGGATGCCGCCGAGAGGGGGTGCACCGTCGTGGAGGGTTTGGAGATGTTCATTCGTCAAGCGGCCGAGCAGTACAGGCTTTGGGTGGGGGGAGATTCCACCGCGCCTCTTGACATTATGAGGCAGGTGGCGGAAAAAGCCCTGCAGCGAGGGTAGTCGCACGAAATTGCCGTCGGTGGCATATCTCAGGAGTAAGGCGAACACCTCGTGCGAGGAGACGGCCTGCTCCCTGGTACAGCCCGCAACAGGAGAAGCCCATGGCTGAGGAAGAGCTCAACGGTTCCGGCGTTTTCGGAGATTCCCCTACCGAAGGCCCGGAGGCGGCGCAGCCGACCGCCCCCGCGCCACCTCCTCCCATCGACGACGAAGCCGAGGGACCCAGCGGAATCGCGGCATTCGTGGGTCCGACGGTCAACGCCATCGTGGCGCCGGCGCAATGCTGGCAAGCCCTCGACGCCAAGCCCAAGCTGTCCATTTGGATGTTTGTCTGGGTGGCGTTGATCTCCACCATTCTCGCGATCTGGAACCTGCCTATCACGAAGCAGGCGACGATTGCGATGACTACGTATCAGCAGAGAGCCCAGGGTCAGGAGATGGGGCCGGAGGACCTCGAGCGGATCACGTCGATCATGGGGACGACGATGACCCTCATGGCCTACATCGGGACCACTGTTTTCATTCTCGTCATGATCCTGTTCCTCGCCCTGCTCATGTGGCTGGGGGCCTCGGTGCTCGGCGGTAGCGGAAAATTTTCCCGTAGCTTCGGCCTGGCGACCGCAGGTGCCGTCATCCACCCCGTCATGTACAGCATCTATGCCTCCATAATTATCCACATGAACCCGCCCGAGATCCGCCGGCCGCAAGACATGGTGATGATGACGCCGACGCTCGGGCTCGACCTCCTGTTTGGCAGCGCCGATACGCCGATCTGGATGATGGTGTTGTTGACCAGGATCGACCTGTTCAACCTCTGGTGGGTGGTGCTGATTGCTGGGGGGGCACAGGTGCTGCTCCGTCTCAAGAAGGGTCCGGCGATCACCATGGCAATAGGTATCTGGGTCCTGACGACGGTGATCGCCATGCTCATGGCCATGCTGCAGGGGCTGGCCGGCTAGGTTGTAGGATCGGACAGGGCCAGGACGAGACTGATTCGCCAGCAGAAGGATCGGGGCCGCGTCGGGAGAACCGGCGCGGCCCGACCCGTATTGCCCTTCGGCGGGGGTGCTGTTACCATCGCCTGACACTTCATTCGGAGCATCCCTGATGAGCGCGACAATCACAGAACGCCACCCCGGCTTTCGCGCTATGGCTCCGTCTGCGCTGGTCCCCTCCACCTCTCGATATTGGTGGTTTTGGCACAACTAGGGACCAGCTTCCGCAGCTAGCTTTTTTCCTTACGTATTCTGACCGGAGGCTGAGCCGTCACGAGCGGTAAAGGAATTTTTGTGCCCATGAGAGTCTTTCCCGAGTTCGAGGAGTTCGTAGCAGCGGCGCGCCAGGGCAATCTGGTGCCGGTCTGTGCCGAGCGTCTGGCAGACCTGCTGACGCCGGTGGGGGCATACCTGCGTGTTGCGGCGCACCTCGAGCGACCCTTCCTTCTCGAAAGTGCGGAGGGGGGCGAAAGCGTCGGCCGATTCTCGTTCATCGGTGGTGACCCATTCCTCGAGGTGCTGGGCGATGCGGAGGGCATCGTCCTGCGAGAGCCGGGCCGCGAAGATCAACGAGTGGCCGGCGATCCTATCCGGGCACTGGCCGACGTACAGAGCCAATTCCGGGCGCCACACATTGTCGGGGCCCCGCCGTTCGCCGGCGGCGCCGTTGGGTATGTGGGCTACGACGCCGTCCGTTGGGTAGAAGAGATTCCCATGACGGACTCGGGAGATACACAGCTCCCTTGGCTCTACCTCGCCTACTACGACACCGTCCTGGCTTTCGATCATTTGCGTCACCGAGTGGTTCTGGTCGCAAATGCCAGAATCGAAGACCCCGATGACGATACTCAGCTGCGAGCCTCCTACGAACAGGCCCTGGAGAGGCTGCGGCACCTGTCCGAGTTGCTCGAGAGTGAGCCCCTCCCCGCCGCACCTTTGGACGCGGTGACAGATATCGATCAGCCTGCCCTGCCGGTTGAGGAGAGCATGGGGAGGGAGCTGTTCCGCTCGGCAGTCGAAGCTGCCAAGGATTTCATCGTGGCTGGGGACGCCTTCCAGATCGTGCTTTCGCGGCGCTTGAGTTGTCCCACGATTGCGTCGCCGATCAGCGTCTACCGCGCCTTGCGGGCCATCAACCCATCGCCCTACATGTTCGTGCTCGATACGGACGGCACTCAGATCGTCGGCTCCTCGCCCGAAATGCTGGTCAAGGTCCAGGATGGCGTGGTGGAGACACGACCGATCGCCGGCACCCGGCCCCGAGGGGGCGATGCAGATGAGGATTTGTTGCTCGAGGCTCAACTGCTCGCTGATGAGAAAGAACGGGCCGAGCACTTGATGCTGGTCGACCTGGGCCGAAACGACGTGGGGCGCGTCGCCAGCTTCGGCAGCGTCGAGGTACCCGAGTTCATGCGCGTCGAGCGCTACTCCCACGTCATGCATCTGGTTTCGAGCGTCCGCGGCCGACTGCGCGAGGATGTAAGCCCGATCGAAGCGTTCTTTGCCGGCTTTCCCGCCGGCACGGTGAGCGGAGCCCCAAAGATCCGCGCCATGGAGATCATCGAAGACTTAGAGCCCACGGCACGAGGCGTCTACGCCGGCGCCATCCTCTACTGTGACTTCGCCGGCAACATCGATTCATGCATCGCGATACGCACGATCACCATGCGGGACGGCCGGGCTACGGTTCAGGCGGGGGCGGGCATCGTCGCTGATTCCGATCCGGACAGGGAATTCGATGAAACGGAGCAAAAAGCGGCGGCGGCGTTGCAGGCGCTCGCGTGGGCGGAGGGCGCGTCATGATTCTCGTCATCGACAACTACGACTCATTTACCTACAACCTGGTGCAGGCTCTCGGTGGTCTTGGTGCAGATCTCGAAGTACGCCGCAACGACAGGATCACAGTGGCCGAGGCAGCCGCGATGAGCCCCGAAGGCATCGTCCTCTCTCCGGGCCCCGGTCGCCCTGAGGCGGCGGGGTGCTGTTGTGAGCTGATCGACGCGCTCGCGGCGCAGATTCCCATCCTCGGAGTTTGTCTCGGGCATCAGGCGATTGCTGCCGCCCTCGGGGGGAGCGTGGTGATAGCTCCCGAGGTCGTGCATGGCAAGACGGCTCTGGTGCACCACGGTGGTGAACAGCTTTTTGCCGGACTGCCCGATCCGCTCGAGGCGACGCGCTATCACTCTCTGGTTGTTGCCCGCGAAGATCTTCCTGCGGCCCTCGAGGTCACCGCCTGGACTGATGAAGGGCTCATCATGGGACTGCGACATCGTGATATGCCGCTGCATGGAGTCCAGTTTCATCCAGAATCGATTGCCACCCCCGAAGGGCCGGCGCTCCTCGCGAACTTTCTCGCCATCTGCGGGGGTGAGCCATGCTGAAAGGCGTCATCGAGCAGGTTGTGGCCGGGCATGATCTCGACCGTGCCGAGGCGCGTTCAACGATGGAGACCATCATGCGGGGCGAGGCCAGCCCGGTGCAGATTGCCGGCTTGCTCGTGGGAATGCGCATGAAGGGTGAAACCGTCGATGAGATCGTCGGTTGCGCCGAGGCCATGCGCCAGGCCGCGATACGCCTCGACACCGGTGTGGACGGCCTCGTCGACACCTGCGGCACGGGAGGCGACGGAGCGGGCACCTTCAATATCTCCACGGCTGCTGCATTCGTGGCGGCAGGCGCGGGCGTTCCCGTCGCCAAACACGGTAATCGTGCCGTCTCCAGCAGTTGCGGCAGCGCCGACGTCCTCGAGGGCCTGGGCGTGACCTTGCTGAACGATCGGGAGCGGCTCATTGAGTGTCTGCAGGAGGCCGGCATTACGTTCATGTTTGCCCCGTTCCAGCATCCCGCTATGCAGCACGCGGTGGGGCCTCGCCGCGAGCTCGCGTTGCGCACCATCTTCAACCTGCTGGGTCCTCTGACGAATCCGGCCGGGGCAAAGCGTCAGGTCCTGGGTGTGTACGACCCGGCGCTCGTGCCGGTGCTCGCCGAGGTGCTCGGCGAGCTCGGCGCCGAGCGCGCCCTCGTGGTGCACGGTGCGGGAGGTATCGACGAGGTCTCGACGCTCGGATGCAGCAGCGTCGCCGAGTGGAACGGGGCGGGAGTGCTGGAATACGAGATCGATCCGGAGGAGCACGGCTTCAGTCTCGCGCAGCCACGCGAGATCGCGGGCGGCTCAGTGGATCAGAACGCCCGCAGAGTCCTCGCCGTGCTCGAAGGGCGCCCGGGCCCCGCGGCCGACATCGTGTTGCTGAATGCCGCGGCGGCAATTTATGCCGGCGGCATGGCGGAGTCGGTTGAAGACGGTCTCGATCAAGCTCGCGAATCGATCAGCAGCGGTGCCGCTCGTGATCGGCTGGAGCGCCTGGTGCAGTGCACAAAGCCTGAGGAACCGGAAGAGGAGGAGCAGGATGAGCTTGACGCTGCGTGATCTCGTTGAGGCGGCGTGTGCGAGTACTGCCGAAAGGCGTGCGCGATGTCCGGAAGGCAGCGTTCGTGCCGAAGCCGAAGTGGCGGCGGCTGAAGCCGGAGGTTCAGGGCGGTTCCGCGGCGCCCTGGAAGGAACTGGCCTCTCCGTGATCGCAGAGATCAAAGGCGCGAGCCCTTTGTACGGGACCCTCCGCGAGGACCTCGTGCCCGTCGACATGGCACGCGGCTATGAGGACAACGGTGCCGCGGCGGTTTCGGTGCTCACCGAGGAACATTATTTTGCCGGCTCGCTCGGCCATCTCGAGGTGGTCGCCCGCGCGGTTGAGTTGCCCGTGCTGAGGAAAGATTTCATCACCGAGTTCTACCAGGTCTATGAGGCAGCCGTCGCCGGGGCGTCCGCAGTTCTGTTGATCACCGAGATCCTGGCGCGATCGCAGCTCCAGGAGCTCACGGAGGCGGCCCACTCGGTGGGCCTCGACGCGCTCATCGAGCTGCATCGACCCGATTCGATCGACGCCGCGATGAATGCCGGGAGTGGCATCCTCGGTGTCAACAACCGCGACCTCGACACCATGAAGGTCGATCTCGAGCACTCCCTGCAGCTAGCTCCATTCCTGCCCGATGGGTTCATCCGGGTTAGCGAGAGCGGTGTCGAGGAAGTCACAGACATTCGCAGGCTCCGCGCGGCGGGCTATGACGCGGCCCTGGTGGGAACGGCTCTGGTGACGGCGGAAGATCCCAACGCGGTTCTGCAGGAATTGGCCAAAGGATGAGATGTAGGTGATGAGAAGCAACGGTTCGCAGGAGGCCGGCTCCCGGGAAGATGGAGTGCGGGAGGCTGGCGCGCGGTTGGCAGACGTGCGGGAGGTGGGCGGCCGGCACGCCGGGGGGCTGTGGAAGGTCTGCGGCATCACCGACCAAGCAGGTGCTGGCGCCGCGGTTAGCGCCGGCGCCGATGCCCTGGGCTTCATCTTCTACGCCCCGAGCCCGCGGAGCACGACACCGGCGGTCGCCGCCCGTATCGCGGCTACTCTTCCTGAATCGGTTCTGCGGGTCGGAGTGTTCGTCAACGCTTCCATACAGGAAATACAGACCATTCGTGACAAGGTCGGTCTCGACATCATTCAGCTTTCCGGTGACGAGACCCCCGATCTGTGCAGACAGCTCGGCGAGCGGGTGTGGAAGGCGTTGCGGCTGCCGCCCGGCAGCTCATTGGTTGAAGCCGAGGCGCTGGCGTTGCCCTACGCTGAGTGGACGCTCCTTCTGGATGCCGGAGGAGCGAGTCGTTATGGCGGCACGGGAGAGATCGCCGATTGGAACATCGTGGCAGGCCTCGCGGCCCGCTACCGGCTCGTATTGGCAGGTGGCCTGCGGCCCGACAATGTTGCTGAAGCTACCTCCCGGGTGCGGCCATGGGCCGTCGATGTGGCATCCGGAGTCGAGGCCGAGCCGGGTCGCAAGGACAAACACAAGCTGCGGGCATTTGCAGCTGCCCTCGAGCCCTTTCGCGGAGATTCGATGATGACCGAAGACCCCATGACCTCGCCCGATGCCCACGGCCGCTTCGGATCGTTTGGTGGCCGCTTCGTTCCGGAAACCTTGATGCCGGCGTTGTTCGAGCTCGAGTTGGCGCATGCGGCCGCGATGCGGGATTCGGCGTTCCGGCAGGAGCTCGACGAGCTCCTCGGCAACTTTGCCGGCCGCCCCACGCCGCTGTATGCGGCGCAGCGGCTGGCAGCGGACCTGGGTGGGCCGCGGGTGTGGCTGAAGCGGGAAGATTTGCTGCACACGGGCGCGCACAAGATCAACAATACGATCGGCCAGGCGTTGCTCGCCCGGCGTATGGGCAAGCACCGGGTCATCGCCGAGACAGGTGCGGGGCAACATGGCGTCGCCACCGCCACCGTGGCTGCCCGGTTCGGCCTGGATTGCACCGTCTACATGGGGGAGGAGGACATCCAGCGGCAGCGGCTGAATGTCTTCCGCATGCGATTGCTGGGTACCGAGGTGGTGCCTGTGGGCTCCGGCAGTCGGACGCTCAAGGACGCCACGAACGAGGCCATCCGCGACTGGGTGACCAACGTCGAGACCACCTTCTACATCCTCGGATCCGTTGTGGGGCCGCATCCCTACCCGGCCATGGTGCGCGACTTCCAATCCGTGATCGGCCGTGAGGTACGAGAGCAGCTCGCGGCAAGGGGAGAGGCTCCTCCAAGCCTTCTCATCGCCTGTGTCGGCGGCGGCAGCAACGCCATGGGGTTGTTCGCCGACTGGCTCGAAGATGATGTCGAGATGGTCGGCGTGGAGGCGGCCGGGTATGGCTTGGACAGCGGCCAGCACGCCGCTTCGCTGTGCCGGGGCCAAGTTGGCGTTCTGCACGGCGCCCGTTCCTACCTGCTGCAGACCGACGACGGCCAGGTGAAACTGGCCCACTCGATTTCCGCGGGTCTCGATTACCCCGGCGTCGGTCCCCAACACGCACAGCTTCGCGACAGCGGCCGTGTGGACTACACGGCCGCAACCGATGCAGAAGCAGTCGAGGCCATGCAGCTTCTGTCGCACCGCGAGGGAATCATCCCTGCGCTCGAGAGCGCACACGCGATCGCAGAGCTCTACAAGCGCGCCCGTGCCGGGGCACTCCCCGGCGATGCGCGCATTGTGGTGTGTCTGTCGGGCCGGGGCGACAAGGATGTCGAAGCCATGGCCGACTACCTGCGGGAACACCCGAATGAAGACCTGGGCGCCCGACGATGACTACAACCAAGAAGAAGGAATCCCCGAGCCGCCTGGCCACCGCCTTCCTGAACGGAATGTGCGTGGGCCGACCCTTGATTATCCCGTTTGTGACCGCAGGCTTTCCCGATAAGCGGTCCACACCCTCTGTGGTGGAAGCGATGGGCTTGGCCGGCGCAGACGTGGTTGAAATCGGGATTCCCTTCTCCGACCCGTTGGCAGATGGTCCGACGATCCAACGCTCCAGCGAGGTGGCACTCGAAAGCGGCATGACCGTCGCTGGTGTCCTCGAGATTGTCGAGTCCGTTAGGAAGGGCGATGCAGCCCGGGATCTTCCCATCGTCTTGATGGGTTATTTCAACCCTCTCCTCGCCTACGGATTGGAGCGCTTCCTTGATGATGCGAAGGCGGCCGGCGTAGATGGACTGATCCTCCCCGATGTACCTCCGGAGGAGGGCCGTGACTACCGGGCGGCGTGCGTCGAACGTGGCCTGTCGGCGACCTTTCTGGTGGCGCCCAACGCTCCCGACGAGCGCATTCGTCTCGTTGACCAGTTCTCCACCCACTTCTCATATTGCGTCACGGTGACGGGCGTCACTGGGGCGCGGAGTGACGTGCAGGGGCGCACCCTGGAGTTTCTGCGCCGCGTACGTTCCCTGGCATTGAAGCCCTTCGTCGTTGGCTTCGGAATCAAGGAAGCGGCTCATGTCCTGGAGCTCGGACCGCATGCCGACGGGGTCGTCGTCGGTAGTGCCCTGATCGATGCCCTCTCGCAGGGCGGAGAGCCTGCTGCCGCGGCAGCCGAGTTGATTGCCCCGCTGCGTGCGGCAGCCGAAAAGGTCGCAACAGAAGGCGAGACCAAAGGAACGGACGATGTCCAAGATGAAACGTAACGAGAGAATCACGAAGGCCTTAGTCAGAGGGTTGGGCGGCGAGGGGATGGTCATCGTCATGAAGCACGGCATCGACGAACCCCAGGTCGAGCGCGTTGTAGAGCGCCTCACTGCTCTCGGTTTCGATGCGCACCGCTCGACGGGAAGCGAACGCATCGTTATCGGCGCCGTAGGCGGCAACATCGAGGCCACCGATCCCCGGGAGCTCGAAGTGCTCGAGGGTGTGAAGGAAGTTCTCCGCATCAGCAAGCCTTACAAGCTGGCTTCGCGCTCGTTTCAGCCGGAGAACAGCATCATTCCAGTGGACGGCACGGGCGTGGGGGGCAATGCGGTGGTGATGATGGCCGGTCCCTGCGCCATCGAGAGCGAGGAACAGATCCACACGATCGCAGGCATCGTTGCCAAGTCAGGCGCGAAGGTCCTGCGCGGTGGCGCGTTCAAGCCCCGTACCTCGCCCTACTCCTTCCAGGGCTTGGGGGGCGACGGCCTGCGGTTCCTGCGCGAAGCCGCTGACGCCAACGGGTTGGGGACGATCACCGAGGTCATGGATGCGTCCCAGGTCGAGCTCATGGCCGAGTACGTGGACATCTTCCAGGTTGGCGCCCGCAACATGCAGAACTTTTCGTTGCTCAAGGCACTCGGCCGAATCGAGAAGCCCGTTCTCCTGAAGCGCGGCATGTCGGCCACCATTCAGGAGTGGCTGATGTCGGCCGAGTACATCATGGCTGGAGGCAACCACGACATCATCATGTGCGAGCGTGGTATCCGGACCTTCGAGACGCACCTGCGCAATACCTTCGACGTCTCAGCTATCGCCGTGATTCAGGAGCTGTCTCATCTGCCGGTCATTGCCGATCCCAGCCACGCGACCGGAATCCGCGACAAGGTCGCGCCCATGGCGAGAGCAGCCGTCGCCACAGGAGCGGACGGCCTCATCATCGAGGTGCATCACGATCCGGAGGCCGCCCTTTCCGATGGCCCACAGTCGCTCTACCCGCACGAGTTCGAGGAGCTCATGGAACAGTTGCGGAATATCGCTACCGCGATCGGCCGCACCATCGCGTAGGAACCCGAACCGTTGCGAAATCCAGGCTAGAGCCGGCTCGCGCAGCGACCCGGTGCGAGGTTCCGACTAGCTTGATTTCAACCCAGCCCCTAAGTACGCTCGCCTCGGGTGCCAGATACGGAACTGGCGCCCTTCCTGAAGCGCCACTGCACTCGGAGGGACCCCGTGCTGGTTGCAGACAAAAGTAGTGTTGTAGCTCGATCTCCCGCGGCTCAGGCGCTCGCTGCAGCGGCGGCCGCTATCGCCTTCGCGGGCGCCCTGATCATCGCGGCCCAGGCACGCATCTACCTGCCCTGGACGCCCGTGCCCATTACCCTGCAAACGATGGTCGTCTATCTCGGCGCCGCTTGGCTCGGCAGCTCAAGGGCCGTGAGTGGCATTCTGATCTACGCCGGCCTTGCCGCCTTCGGACTGCCGGTGTTGTCCGGCTGGCAAGGCGGTTGGGCCGCCTTCACCGGACCGACCGGCGGCTATGTCATGGGAATGATTCTAGCCGCGTTCCTGCTGGGGAGATTTCTCGGCGGGCGACCGGCATCGATGACTCGCACCATGACGCTCATGACGGGAGCTGCCGCCCTGGTGTTTGCCTGTGGGTTGCTTCATTTCGTCCTGTTCATGAGGGTGCCGTTCGAGCAGGCGCTCTGGATGGCACTCTGGCCTTTCCTGCCAGGAGAGGCAATCAAGCTAACGCTGGCCGCGGCCGTCTACCGCAGCCGGCCGAACCCGATGGCATCCCGATGAAGCTGCATGAATATCAGTCGAAAGCACTGTTCCAGCAGCAAGGCATCACTGTGCCCGAAGGCGGGGTCGCTGACACCCCGGCCGCCGCGCGCGCTGTAGCGGAGGATCTTTTTGAGAAGGGCGCCTCGCGTGTCGCCGTCAAGGCTCAGGTGCACGCCGGAGGACGAGGCAAGGGTGGCGGCATCAAGCTGGCCGGCAGCCCGGACGAGGTCGAGAGCTTCGCGAAGGATATGCTGGGGACATCGCTCGTCACCCCCCAGACAGGTCCCGAGGGTGTCGAGGTCCGCAGCGTGCTCATCGAGGCGGGCGCCGACATTGCCAACGAGCTCTACCTCGGCGTGACCCTCGATCGCAGCAACCAGTGCCCTGTGGTTATCGCCTCGTCCGAGGGTGGCATGGCGATCGAAGAGGTAGCAGCGGAGAAGCCCGAGGCGATCCTCCGTGAGCTCGTTGATCCCGGGTGGGGTTTGCAGGGTTTTCAGGCACGTCGCCTGGCCTATGGTCTCGGCCTCAGCGGGCCGCCGCAGCGCGGCGCGGCGAAAGTGATCATGAAGCTGGCACAACTTTTCCAGGACCTCGATTCGTCGCTCGTGGAAATCAATCCGCTCATCATTACCGCCGACGACGAGGTCGTCGCCCTCGATGCCAAGATCAACATCGACGACAATTGCCTCTTCCGGCGGCCGGATCTGGTGAAGCTGCGCGATCTTTCAGGGGAGGATTCACTCGAGGTCGAGGCTGCGGAGCACAACCTCTCGTACATCGCCCTTGATGGCACCATCGGCTGCATGGTCAACGGCGCCGGCCTGGCGATGGCCACGATGGACGAGATCCTGCTCTCGGGTGGCGCGCCGGCGAACTTCCTCGACGTGGGTGGCAGCGCTTCGGCAGAGACGGTTGCGAATGCCTTCCGCATCTTGATGAAATCACCCAATCTGCAGGCGGTGCTCATTAATATCTTCGGCGGGATCGTCCGTGGCGATCGGGTCGCGAAGGGCATCATCGAGGCTCTCGATCAGGTCGAAGTCAATGTGCCCGTCGTGGTTCGATTGCAGGGTACCAACGCTGAAGAAGGCAGAAGACTGCTGCAGGAGTCCTCGCTCGAGTTTACCCTCGCGGAGACGCTGAACGAGGCGGCGAGCAAGGCCGTGGAGATGAGCAAATGAGCATCATGGTTGATGGCGAGAGTCGTGTCGTGGTGCAGGGGATCACCGGTTCCGAGGGATCGTTCCACACCAGCCAATGTATCGAGTACGGCACCCAGGTCGTGGCCGGGGTCACGCCGGGCAAGGGCGGAATGCTCTTCGAGGAGAAGGTCCCCATTTTCAACATGGTCAGCGAGGCGGTTGAAAAGGAAGGCGCCGAGGTCGCGATGATCTTCGTGCCTCCTGCCTTCGCGGCCGACGCGGTAAAGGAAGCGGCCGACGCTGGTGTTCGACTGGTGGTTTGCATCACCGAAGGCATCCCCACACTCGATATGGTCGAGGTGGTGGCGTATTGCCGGTCCCGGGGCACGAGACTATTGGGGCCCAACTGCCCGGGCGTGATCTCGCCGGGCAAGGCCAAGGTCGGTATCATGCCGGGCTTCGTCCATCAGGAAGGATCGATCGGTGTCATCTCGCGCAGTGGCACTCTGACCTACGAGGCTGTCGACCAGCTGACCCGTCTCGGCCTAGGGCAGACGACCAGCATCGGCATCGGTGGGGACCCGGTGCCTGGGACCTCGTTCATCGATTGCCTGGAGATGTTCGCCGAAGATCCCGACACGAAGGGCGTTGTGATGATCGGCGAGATCGGCGGCACGGCAGAGGAAGAGGCTGCCGCCGTTATCGCCGCCGACTACCCCCTGCCGGTCGTTTCCTTCATCGCAGGGCGCACCGCTCCCCCGGGAAAGCGCATGGGGCATGCGGGCGCGATCATCGCCGGCGGCAAGGGCACCGCTGCCGAGAAGATGAAGGCGCTTTCAGAAGCGGGCGTGACCGTAGTTGACAGTCCTTCGGTGATTGGACAGGCGATGAGTGAGATTCTGTCAGGGTAGCTAGAAAGGCCCCAAGAAGGACGACGTGAGCTCAGACGAGAGTGGTGACCGCCGCGGTAACAAGACGCCGAGGTCTGCGGCGGACACCTCCGCTCGGGACTGGCACATCGATACTCGCGCCGCTCGTGCCGGCAAGAGCTTCGATCTCCGCGGCGGCATGCCGACTGCTACCCCAATCGTTCCCAGCTCCGCGTACCAGCAGCCGGATGCCGCAACCGTTGCGGCGGTCACCCAGGGCACGCAGGCCGGGTACGTCTACGGTCGCTACCACAACCCGACGGTCGAGTCCCTGGAAGAGACGGTTGCCGACCTCGAGGGGGCAGAAAGTTGTGCCGCATATTCGTCGGGGATGTCGGCGATTGCCGGTGCCGTTGCAGCCGCCGATCTGCCTCGCGGCGCCAAGATCCTCGCCGCCCGTGATCTCTACGGAACGACGATTGTCTGGCTCGAGGATGCTGCCGCCAAGAACGACTGGCAGATCATCTACGTGGATCTCTGTGATCGACCCTTCGCCACGGCCGCGATCCGTGAGGAGAAGCCGTCGATGGTTTACGTCGAGACGCTGTCCAATCCTCTCGTCCGGGTCGTCGACCTGGATGCGATCGGACCGGCCAGCCGTGATGCCGGGGCGATTCTGGTGGTGGATGCGACTTTCACGCCGCCTTCGCTTCTGCGTCCGATCGAGCATGGCGCCACCCTGGTGGCGCACTCGGCCACGAAGTACCTGGGCGGACATGGCGACCTCGTCGGGGGGGTGCTGTCGGGCCCCGCTTCCCTGATCGAGAAGGCGCGCGCCCGCCGCACGCTGGATGGCACCATCGTTGATCCCTTTACCGCATGGCTAATCCTTCGCGGCTTGAAGACACTGCCGCTGCGCGTCGAGCGGCAGTGTGCGAACGCTCGTGATGTCGCCGCGCATCTGTCGCTGCATCACGCGGTCTCGAAAGTGCACTACCCGGGGCACGGACCGCGTGACACGCCGCGCGAGAAGCAGATCCTCGAGCGTCTTTTTCCGTCGGGAGATTATGGGGCCATTGTCGCCTTCGAGGTTACCGATGGAGGAGAGGACGAGGCGCGGACAGTTCTGGATGCCTTCGAGCTATGGAGCCGCGCGACCACGCTCGGTGACCTGGGCAGCAATGCGTTGGTGCCCGTGATGAGCTCGCATCGCCATCTGCTGCCGGAACGCCGCGCCTACATGGGCATCACCGACGGCCTCGTCCGCCTCTCGGTGGGCATCGAAAACGTCGCCGACTTGATCGCCGACCTCGACGTAGCGCTGCAGGCCTGCCGGCCCTAGCCCGGATATCTCATCGCGGGCGAAGTTTGGCCTGAGTGGGGCGTTTGCGGGGCGTTTTGTCGAGCGTGGGGCAAGGCGCGAGGCGAAGAGCACCGTCGGCGGAGGATCGGGAGGCCGT
>SDBT01000699.1_pt1 | contig 54366 bp, 85 predicted proteins | sample 2277101 | NCBI WGS metagenome assembly SDBT01 (sample SAMN10404973, study PRJNA504765) | marine sediment metagenome | isolation source: marine sediment core GS10_PC15, 103 cmbsf | place: Arctic Ocean: Southern Knipovich Ridge | collected 2010 | reverse complement strand
GACGGCAGCGCCGGGGTGCGCTCCGCACCCTCAATCTGCAACGGGGATTATGACCCACTACGCTGGGTCGTACCGGGCATCCTGCCGATGGAGGGTGTCGGCATGTTCGTCGCGCCCCCCAAGGCGGGGAAGTCAATGTTCATCCTCAACGTCCTGCTCTCCCTCGCATCCGGCGGGCGCATCCTGGGCTATTTCAAAGCGCCAGCGCACCCGGTTAATGTGCTGTATCTGGATCTGGAGAACACGGAACGGCGCGTGGCGGCGCGTATCAATACGATATTGGCTGGTAAGCCAATCCCACCCAGTCTCAAACTCGTCATCAACTGGCCCCGTCTCGACGAGGGTGGCCGTGGCCAGCTGGAGGATTATCTCGAAATGCACCCCTGTGACCTCCTCGTCATAGACACGCTGGGCAAGATCCAATCAATGCGCACGATATCCAACGCACATAGTTACAGCCTGGACCAGAGGGAGATCGACACGTTCAAGCAACTCGCGGTCCGCTACTCTCTCGGCATCGTTCTGATCCACCACACGCGGAAGTCCCACTCTGACGACTGGGTGGACATGGTATCGGGCTCCCACGGCCTCAGCGGCACCGTGGACACCCTGCTCTACCTCTACCGGGAGCGCGGGGAGAGCAGCGCGGTGCTCCACGTGACAGGGCGGGATGTGGATGAGGAGGAGTACGCGCTGCAGGTGCGCATGGCGTCGATGAAGTGGACGCTGCTCGGCACAACCTCCGCGCGCTCCCTGGGGCTGTCCTCTGCAAAGCAGGACGTGGTGAACCTCCTCGGCGCATACGATGAGCCATTGTCGCCCAGCGCCATTGCGGAGGCGTTGGAGAAATCCCCGGGGAGTGTGAAGAAAATACTGGCTAACCTCCTCGCGGATGGGGTTGTGTTGAAGTACAGCCATGGGCTGTATGTTAACCGGTTTACAATGTGAAAAGGAGGCAGGACATGCCTAAGTATGTGGTTTGCGAACAGTGTGGGAAGCAGGTGGATGTAAAGGATTCGAAGGGGTGGTTGGATGTTGAAGACCTCGACGTAAAAATAACAAGGATAGAACGGAATCAGTTTGTATACGTGGAGTCCATTCTCATTCTCCACTATGGGGTTTTCTGCTCCTCGGCGCATTTTAACACATTTATCACAACTACCATCACGAGAGCAGTGGAGTCGGACAAGCTCATTGTAATGTGAAAGGGAGGCACCGGATGAAAGCAGCGGAAATGAAAGGGCTGCGGATGTGTGAGGCGGCGTGTCGGGAGTTTGTCGCGCGCTGCGCTGACGGTCGCGCCAGGAGCATCGTGTCGAAGGCGGCGATGAAGCGTGCACTCGCGGTGGTGGATGCAGCGCGGGAGGGGAAATGAAAACGAGAATGTTGCAGGGGCGGCGGGTGTCAACGCGGCGAGTGGGGGATATGATGGTCAACAGCGGGCATCACAAAGGTCGCCTGCACATGGCGAAATCCATCGTCGAATCCATTGCGGCTGCGGTGATTAATTACGCGGCCAGGGAGCGTAAATAATGCACCTCTCTCCCTTTCAAAGTAGTGCACATCTCCTTCGGGTATGGGGGTTTGCTATAGTGGTATTGTATAGTATAACATATAGTGTATACTACCCCTTACACTATATCACTATAACCTCACTATTAGTCACTTTACTCACTATCTATACCCCCATAGTGACAATAGTCCCTAATAGTGACATGCACATTCCACGATTTAAGTCCAATATTCACATCACACTTAGGGGGGAAAGGTCCGAGTATGGACTCTTAGAGGGTGTATACCGGGGTAAATCTCACCCCTTCTGGGGGTCAATCCGCCGATGTGCAGGGTTATTGGCGTTGCCGTGCACTACTCTGGAATCACATGCACACGCTCAATGGAGGTAGGGAATGCAGATAGAAATTCAGGAGAAGATCAGCACGTTAGTCGTAACTATATCACAGGAGGGTGCAGAGACTCTCAAGGTTGCGTGTAGGGTACGTGATATTGAAGTCACTGACATCGAAGGCAACACGTATGATCTGAGGAAAACACTTGCAGCATTCAGGGTGGTCAAATCCATAAACATTCAACCGGAAGGAGACAGTGATGAAGGGTAAGGTACCGGTTCAGTTCCTACTCAACGCATCAGACGCAAGGGAGGTAGACAGGCTCGTAACCAGCGGCAGGTATCCCACGAAAGTCGCGGTGTATCGCACCGCGATCACACAACTCATTCAAAAGGAGAAGCAACATGTCTAAAGGTGTTGGCTACAGCGACTTCGCATCAGGAACCGTCCTCGACGAGGGCGAGATCACAATTACATCCGCAAGTTTCCGCGTGTTCGACTACGGTGGTAAGGGCAAGGCATGCCCCGCGCTGATGTTGGGCTTCACCACGCCGGACGGGTCGGAGTACGAGCAAGCCTATAGCTGCGGCGACCTCGATTACTTCGCCCCCTCTGACGACGGGAAGTATCTGAAGATCCTCAGGGATCGCACGAAGATCCACAAATCGTCCAATTTCTTCAAATTCTTCGACTGCATGCTCAAGGCTGGTTTCGACAAATCCAAGGTGGATGATGACGACATCGGCTTCATCGTCGGCACCGTCGGCCACGCACTGCAGAAGGTTTTCAAATCCACCGGCTCCTTCGCGGATGGGAAAGCGCGGGAAGACAAAGCGATGCTGGTGTTCGACCGTATCATCTCCATGCCAGGGGAAGGGGCGGCTGCGGCAGCGGCGGGTGTAGACAGCGCGCCAGCGGAGGATAACCCCGCGGCGGAGTTGGCCACCCCCATCATCATGGAGATCCTCGCCGTGGCGGATAAGAACACACTGGCGAAGAAGGACCTCCTCACCTCCCTCATCAAGAACGACACGTTCAAAGCCCTACCGGCGGTGGAGAAGCCCGATGTGATGACCATCGTCAAAGACGACGCATTCCTCAAGGGGAGTGTTGTGTGGACCCTGAAGGCGGGTAAGCTCACGCTGGCGGGGTAGTGGATGTACACACTTAACGGGCCGGGGGGTAGCGCCCCCGGTCACAGGGTGAATAATATAACCGGGCACTGTAGACAAAGTGAAAGTCACGTCCACAATGGAGCGGAGTACACCCCACCAGCCCTGGCGAAAGGGATATAGTAACCAGGGCGAAATAGGGCGTATCCGGTTGCGGGAATCGAATCCTGCCGGTGCCTGATAAAATAAGAGGAGGTATACATTGCATTATCGCCCAATGGGTATGGAGAAACAGATACGGAACGCGGGTCTTTGTGAGATTCTGGAAGCTGAGTTTCTCGACGAGTGTGAATCATACCTGATTACTGGGAATGATCTGCCGTTCCTTCGCGGTGTCATGCTCGCCGGTATAAAAGGCGTGTCCAAAGAAGCGCAGCAACTGATTTTTATACTCGGTGGCCATCATCACATACAGATAACGAGATAGGAGGTACACATTGCCAACAAAGAAGGTTACAGTCCGCTGCCCCATGGTGCGGGTTAAGCTCACACCCGCCCTAGAGGTTGACAGCGACGCACTCATGGACCTCATCGTCGCGGAGATGAGTAAGAAGAAGGTGGGGGCGTCAGAGCGCCGGGAGTTCCTACAGGAATACACCGCACTCCGTGCTGAGACGGAGATCGTGGTGGAGCCGGATGCGCGCCGTCGTGCACTCTGGGGGCTGTACGGTCGCTGGGTCGTCCTCACAAACAAGTCCGCCACAGCTGGATTACTGGGGGAATGATATGACACGAGGAAGATTCATCATTAATTGTGCTATTAGTATCACGGCGTTTGTACTGCTGGTACTACACCAGTTAGGGTGGTTTTAATGAAACTCACGGAAATCGACCCTGGGTTCGCCTTCACCACGGGGCCACCCCGCACACCGGGGCTGCACCTCTCTGACATCATACACGATCTCATGGCGACCATCGGTGTCGGCCCACAATACGGAGAGATTGATGATAAGACTCGACTTATGTTCGAGAAGGGGTACATCTGGGAGGAAGTGTTGTCACGAGCGTATGCGGCACGTGCCCTGGTAAGGCCTGATGAGATCACATTGGACGGTATCGCATGCAGTCCTGACGCGTTGGCGTTCACTGACACCCACACCGTAGTGGAGGAGTATAAGTGTACCGCGCTCTCACCGGGGAAGACACCGGAGGACATGCCCGCGTGGATCATGCAGCTGAAGGGGTACTGTCACGCCGTCGGCACGCCCCATGGCCTGTGGCGGGTGCTCCACCACTGTGGGGATTACCGTGGGGTGCGCCACCCCATACCCAAGGCGTACACGGTGGAGTTCACACCGCGGGAGCTCACGGAGAACTGGACCGCATTGACAAATCACGCAAAGAGCAGGGGGTGGTTATGAACAGGCACGAATTTGGGAAATTGTCATTATTGGCTGACAACGCGTTATCCAGCAGTGACACAGACGGTGTATTTCGTAAAATGGCTATGGTAATGGGCAGCCACACGAGTTTCAACGAGAACTTTGCGAGGGCTGCCAAGCCAATAATAAATAGGAGCGGGATGACGCAGGTGGAGGATGATCTGGTGTTTCTATCCTCCCTCCTATATGGCGCTATCTGCGTCAACCGAGATGAGATCACCCAGCTACGGGAACAAGTCGTTGCGCTCACGGTGCGGCTGGGACAACTTGAGAAGGGAGGCAGCGGTGGCGAGGTATAAAACGAAACCCATGACGGAGAGGCAGTTCAAGCACATCCAAGCAACGTACTTTGGCACGTACACGCTACAAACTGACGATGATAAGTTTGGCACGTTATCCGCGATTGAGGGATACGATGACTATCTTGAACAATGTAAGCACACGGAGCTGAGGAAGGGAGCAGGCGATGACAACGGATAATGTACAGGTATATGAGGAGCAGGGCGGGGCGGTGCTCGTGGAGGCACAGGGCATACACATCACTGACGCTGCGAGTCGCGCCACCGCGGCGGAGTTTGGCATCCGCACCCGGCGCGCTGTCCGCGCGGTGGAGGAGGAGCTGAAACCCGCCATCGGGAAAGCGTACAGTCTGCATAAGGATCTGGTGGCGCAGATGAAGCGGCTGATCGCACCGTTCAAATCAGCCCAGCTTGTGGTGGATGCGGAGATCGTCCGTGACCACGGGGAGCAGGAGCGGCTGGCACGGGTGGAAGCGCGGCGGGTAGCGGAGGAGGAGGCGGAGCAGGAGCGGGTGCGGCTGGAAGCGGAAGCGCTCGTACTCGTGGTGGAGGATGACACGGACGCAGCGGTAGAGGTGCTCGAACAGGCGGAGGCGGTGGTGCCGATGCAGGTAGCGCCCGCTCCTGTGGCGAAGACGACCCACACAGCTCTGGGCACGGTTACTACGCGGAAAGTGCTCACGGTGGAGTGCACGGACAAGGCCGCGGTGGTTCGCGCCGTCGCGGCGGGCACGATGCCGCTGGACTTCATCATCATCAACGCGGCTGTGGCAAAGCGCCACATCATAGCGGGCAACCTGACGCAGCTGGCTGGCTTCGACATTGGCGAAAAAGTTGTTGTCGCGGGAAGGGGTTGACAATGGGGTATACAACGGAACCTATGACGGAGGGGGAGTTCAAGCATCTCCGAGCGCTGTACTTTGAGCCAAACCTGTTGGAATCTGATGATAAGGGTAAGTTTAGTCATTTGGATTTTAACGACTCATACGCGGACTATCTCGAACAATGCAGGCATACACAGCTGAAGGGGGGCTGACAATGGTACTGACAATACTGGGCTGGTATTCCGCTATAATGATGGCGTTGATAATTTTGTTTTTCGTTGGGGGTGGCAGCAGCGATGTTGAGAAATCGTTGGGGTTGGTTCTGTTCTCACCCATGTTGGTATACATCGTATCCACATTACTATAGGGGACATACATGGAACTCAAAGGTTATACCACTCTTGAAAGTAATTTTACGCCAAGGTTGATAGCGCGTATTTCCGGCCACCCTAAGGAGGGTAAGACCCACCTCGCCTTAACAGCGCCCGACCCCATATCCTACCTGAATTTTGATCGCAGCTTAGAGGGGGTTGGCAACAAATTCGTAGACGGTACCTTTGGATCGAAGGAGATACTCGTTACTGATTTCCACGATACAAGGTGCGCAACTCCTGAGGAGCATAAGGCTAAGTGGGAAACCGTCAAGGAGAAATACTACACCGCGCTCGAATCTGACGAAATACGCTCTATCATAATCGATAACGATAAAGAGGCGTGGGATCTAATCCGTATGGCGCGGTTTGGTAAACTGGTACAAATACCCCCTATGGCATACGGACCTGTGAACCGTGAGTTTAAGTCCATGATTGATGCGGCGTATGACAGTGATAAGAATCTTATCCTTATTACTCGGTTGAAGAAACAATACGTAAAGCGCAGTAAGAGCCCCGACGCCAAGTCTGATTGGAATGGGCTGTATGAACCAGCCGGGTTTAACGGAATGCCCTATGAGGTGCAGGTAAATGTACGTTCATACTGGTGTGAGGAGACGCGGGAGTTTGGCCTCGAAATTGTTGACTGCGGGCATAATAGCAGTGTCCGTGGGCAGACACTCACCGGGGAAGCATGTTCGTTCCCGTTTCTGGGAGTGTATGTTATGCCGGAGTCTAACATTGAAGACTGGGAGGGGTAGTGATGCAGAAAAACATGCTAACAACGAAGCAGGTACTGCAAGTTCTCAAGTCACGGGGATGTAATATTCGATATGGCGAGATTCGCGCTATATGCTTACGGCTGGATATCGACTTCCACTCGGTGTCAATGAATGGTTATGATATGTATCTCATCAATACCCCCGAGCTTATCTACGCTGACTGGCGCGAGCAGGTGGATAAGAGGGGGATTGATACATCGAGTGTCGGAGGGCAGTTGACCGCACAACAGGTGCTTCAGAGACTCAAAGAGTCCGGCCTGATTATTGACCAGCATGACATGGTAACAGCGTGCAAGAAACTCGCCATAACTATATATGAATCCAACGACCGCAGTGTGTTTGATATTGATACCCCGAATCTCATCTACGATGACTGGGTCGCGCAGGAGGATCAGAGGGTGATAGACGCGGCACGCGCGGTCCCAGTGTGCGTCGGCTGCGGCAACCCCTGTGGTGACACGCCGGTGGTGGTGAGCGAGTTCAAGGAGTACACGCTGCAGCTTGGCACGCAGCATTCTGACCACACCCACCGGGATTATCACTTCCACTCACTCTCCTGCCTCTGCGCCTTCGTCATAGCGCAGATCCACCAGCTCATGCCGCATCGTTACGGAGAGGGGGGATGATCATGGCAAGGACTATTCTATTAATGTGTCGCTGCCGCCTCTGCGCGGCTGAATTCAACGCACCGGTGCCGCCGAAGTTCGCCGCCATCACGCTGGAGTCAGCGGTACAGATGGCGGAGGGGCAGCAATCGCGCTTCGTCCACGTCTGCAGCGAGAATGTCCGCGGTATAGGTGAAGTCGTGGGTGCGCAGTGGGGGGAGCTGTGATCACAGTGGACCCGCGTGCGGGCAGCGGTGAGCTGCACCCTCTCTTTCCCCCGGGCATGTCGCGGCTGGCGCACATAGACTATGCTGACTTCGCCTTCACCGGACGTGGCCCCGCAGGCGTGCCGTGGCTCGTGGGGGTGGAGCGCAAAGTGGTACGGGACCTGCTCGCGTCCATCGTCAGTGGGCGCCTCTCCGGCCACCAGCTCATCGGCCTCCTCAACAGCTACAACGCGGTGTACATTGTGGTGGAGGGGGGTATACGGCCACACCCGTCGAACGGTATGCTGCAGATGCACGGCGCCCACGGATGGCATAACGTCACCCTCGGTACGCGGCGGTTCATGTATCGCGACGTGGTGGCGTACATGGAGACGTTGGGCCGCAAGTGCGGCACGATCTGGTATCAAACCGCAGGGCGGGAGGAGACAGTCGCGCTCATCCTCGCGTTGCAGAACTGGTGGGTCGGGAAGGATTACGCAGCACACCGGGCGCATCTGGCGGATCATAAAGGCGCAGCGTCCCTCACGCAGCATAGTCTGGTCCGCCGTGTCGCAGCGCAGCTACCGGGTGTCGGCTGGGAACGGGCGCAGGCGGTGGACGCCGCGGTGAGCTCCATCGCTGGTATGGTAGGGATGACGGAGGCGCAGTGGCGGGAAATCCCCGGCATCGGCAAGGGCATTGCCGCACGGCTTGTACGGGAACTGGGAGGGAATGGTGGTTAAATATGTCGAAGTTGAATCAGGCCCCGAGTTAAAGTATGCCGCCTCGGGTTTGGAAATATGTACTCTACGATTCGAGGGTATGCGGCATATTGCGTTCGGGAGTATGGCGGTGTCTATAATAGACAGTGTGAATCAGGGAGACATATTGATGCTGAGTGGCCATAATAAACCATGGGAGTGGGTAGATCCCGACGGTCGTGAACGCACTGAGGATGAGTTTATTATAAAGCGTTATGAGATTGTGGAGGCGCATAGTGAATAGAGCAGAGTATGCGGAGTATCTTCGCACACCACACTGGCACACGCTGAAGCGGATACGGCAGGAACTCGACGGGGGACACTGTATGATCTGCCGCAACACAGTGCAGCTGCAATGTCATCATAACTGTTACGACCGCATGCCGTACATGGAGCGCATCGATGATGTACTGACCATCTGCAACGAATGTCATGAGATATTCGTCGCCATGGGTAAGCTGAAGGAGGGGCCATGAGAGCGCACTGTGACTGTGCCGCCTGCCCACTGCCGGGGAACCTCCCCGTGTGTGGCGAAGGTCCGCTGTCCAACCCACTCGCGCTCCTCGTGGGGGAAGCGCCCGGTGCGGATGAGGAGACGTATGGCCGCCCCTTCGTGGGCAAGTCCGGTCAGGAGCTCACCATGTATCTGTCCCGCTTCGCACGTGTATCCCGGGAGCGTATACGAATTGAGAACATTGTCCGGTGCCGACCCCCCAATAATCGTGATCCTCACTCAGCCGAGGTTGAGTGTTGCACATCGAGATACCTCGTACCATCCCTCGAAGCAGCGGCACCGGACATAGTGGTAACTGTGGGGCGGGTAGCGACACAGTGGTTCCTTGGGAGCGGCGCGAAGATGGAGCGGGTCCACGGTATCCCGCAGCAGGGGGAGGGGCGCGTCGTGGTGCCCGTCTACCACCCCGCATACGGCCTGCACTCGCCGCGGCAGATGAAGCAGGTCATGGAGGATTTCACAGTAGTTGGGCGCGTCGTGCGCGGCCAGCAGGGAGTGCACACCGCGTCTGAGATTGAACTGGATTATAGACTGGAGGAGGGATAATGCTGACTATTGAGGGAGTGTTGGAGAGACTACGCGAGGAGTTTAAAAAGGCGCTGCAGGCTAAGACTGGGTGGGGTAGGAATGAAATCATTACGGTGTTCGACGATGTGATGGACTACTTGGAATCAGGCATATCCGCAGAGCAGTTATCATGGCATAGTGATATGATATGTCACCGCTCCATGGGTGGTTTGGAAGTATTGAAGTGTCGCACCGACTGTATGATGTACAACCACGGGAGTGGTAGGTGCAGGGAGAATGAGTTTGTAGATCTTACTCTACGGAGAAACTCAAACAACTCTTCTCTCCCGTCGCTTGATGACGATTTACCATTTTAACCATACTGGGGGTAGCAGTGAGTGATATAGTACGTAGGCGGAATCTATTTTCGAAAGTCATAGCATCCCTGCCGTCTTGGATGTTCCGTGTGGTTATCTCAACCGAGCGGGGGTACAGGTGTAATAGTAATGGGAACACCGTACATGGCCCACAACCATCGTACATTCTCTACCTAAGCGGGGTGTTCGACGCCAACGCCGCTGCTTATATTGACTCACCCGTGAATATCTACTGCGGGTGTAGTTCATTCGATCTGGGCGTAATATGCAGACGGGAGGAGGCCAGTGATGGCAAGTAAAATAATTGTTAATATACATCAAGCGGGCACTAATATATGTGCAGTTGCAGTTACGGAAGCAGGGAACGTCATAACAAGCCATATCTGCTCAAATTTTACTTTTGTAAACCATGATATGGGGTTTTCGTCAGAGTGTAAACATGATACTTATGATGCATGGTATCCTGATGGTTGGGAATTAATATACGGTGTAGGTATGGATGAAGTTACTGCCCGCATAAAAAACCCTATACCTATCATATTACAACTGTTTCGTAACTGGGAGCCTGTAGGATGGATGCGCATAACCGATCGGGTAGAGTTATCGCTGAACCGTGAGATATGGGTTGACTATTTCGAGGGAATCTGTGAAAACGGTATGGATCTGAAATGGGATGGGGTGCTGGTTTGCTGATAGTTGGTGTGGATACGGAGACGGATGGGTTCACGGGGCCCGTGTGGTCGGCACAGTACAGCATGGAACCGGGTCATGCGCGGGTCGCGCTGGCGGACAACCACATCGCCATGGGGCGGCTCAAGGTGCTGCTGGAGGATAGGGACACGCTCACAGTGGTCCACAACGCACTCTTCGACATACCAATGCTGGCGCGCCTCGCCATCCACCCCCACAGGGTGGCGGACACAATGGTTATGGCGTATCTCCTCGGTGAAGCCAGTCTCAGTCTCAAAACTCTCGCGTATCGTCACGCCGGGCTGGAGATGGAGGGCTATCTGGACGTGGTGGGGCCGGAGTCTGACCGTATGGCGCTCGCCTACCTCTACCAGGTAATCGACGCCCCGCTGCCTGACCCTGAGCCGGAGATCGTCCGTCGCACCGACGGGGAGTATAGGTGGAAGTTCCCCCGCACCACACAGAAGAAAACGGAGATGTATCTCATCAAAGCGCTCATGGGCACGGCCACGCTGTCGCTCAGCGCGTACTGGGGTCATAAGGATCGCGCCGACGACAGGGCGCGCACAGAGCCACTCCTCGGCCCCATGCCGCAGGCGTATCTCCGCCACATACCGCGGGAGCGCGCCGTCCGCTACGCCGCGATGGACGCGGATGCAACCCGCCGTATCTACTTCCCCCTCTGGGAACGCATTGTGGAGGAGGGCATGGAGGATGTGTTCTGGCGGGACATGGGGATCGTACCCATGCTGTGTGATATGATGGCGACGGGTATGCTGATTGACGTGGGGCATTTTGAAGGGTTGAAGGTGGAGTATGACGCGTGTATCGCCGCGCTGGATGTGGAGATAGAAGCGGAGGTTGGGCACCCACTGAATGCGAACAGTCCGCTGCAGGTGTTGGACGCGCTCACAGCACGCCACATCCCGGTGACGGATACCAACGCAGACACTCTGGCGCCCCACCGCAATGACAAGCTGGTGCGGCTCATTCAGGATGTGCGCGCCTATCGGAAGTTACTTGGAACATACATAGAGGCGTTACCGCGGCTCATCGCGGCAGACGGCAGGATACATACGAAACTAAGCATGACACGTACCGCGACGGGGCGGCTGGCATCGAGCAATCCGAACTTGCAGAACCAGCCGGTGCGCTCCGAGGATGGGCGACGTATCCGTCAGGGGTTTGTGTCACAGTGACAGGGAGGGAATGATGGGACTGACGGTGGTAACGTATTGGAGTATCCTCATAACCAAGGCGAAGGCTCTTGGGACCGCCCGTAAGCATGGGGACAGTAATGAGATTACTAAAGCCAAGGAGGATCTAGAAAGCTACGAGGAATCAGTACGTAGTTCAGATAGGATGATGATTGAATAACATAATCAGGCACCGTGGCGTGGCAGTGATACGCAGGGGAATGTAACCAACTACGATAAAATACAAATCCTGCCGGTGCCCGATAAAAGGAGATAATGATGGCTCATAAAGCGTGGATAATAACAGCGGAGTATAATGATTACGACCAGCATGGGAGTTACTTTGTCGCCTGGTTTAGAGAGAAACCCACGTTCCAGGATATTAAAAAACTGCTGCCCTATGAAACTGACGCCACAATAGGTAAATTAACTCGTGGTGGGGGTAGGCAGGGATCTGAATATAAGCATTATAATCTTATTCATCCAGTCGAGACAACTGATTGTCAAAGAGATGGTGAATGATAAAAGGAGAATAGAACGATGGGTATACAAGATAAGATTAAGTGGCTAAAGGATGGCAGTAATTGGATGACGAATCCAAATGGCATGATAACTATGTTAGAGGAGGTTGGGGCCCACATCGAAAGCATAACCATCACCAACGGGGAACTCGGCGGCTCATTAGATATCCTCAAGGGTGAGTATGGGGAACAAGATGTTCGTCTCGCCAATCAGATGATTGATATCGCAGAACTTAAAGCCATAATCGAGCAGCTAAAGGCAACCCTGGCGGAATACAGGGATATCCTTGATGCGCGGGCAGATGATATTGCGAAGCTTGAAAAGGCCTTGTTTGAAACAAATAAAATGGGTTGTGACGCATGTCCAAGTAAGGAGCATGAGATTGAGGTGCTGAGGTTAGCATTGAAGATAACGGCTACAAGGAGATTCGAAGCAGCATGGCAAATTACAGGGGATTTGTCAGGTAGGGAAGAGAGCAAAATACAACAACAAGTGTTGAACTTTATTGACCAAGCCGAAGCCGAACTGGAGACACCATGACTGAACAACTCGATAGGAGGGTGTGGTGTGGACTAAAACGGCAGTAATTTGGTGTGATACTTGCCATTATAGCGAGTCATCTGATGAAACCGTAACCAGCTACAGAAAACGCCTTAAAGAAGCTGGATGGAAGCGAAACGGTGATGGGGATGATATATGTCCTCGATGTGTAAAGGATGTGAACCATGAGACCACTTGAATGGACACCCGAACAGATCAAAGCCCTCTGTGATGGCGAGTCAGTGACGATTGTGGTGATATTGAAGGATCAGCCGCCGGAAGGGTATGCACTATCCATCGTTGATTGGTCAAAAAGTGATATTGTGATATTCTGCCATCCATCGAAAAACTTGTCTGTTTTGCGCTACCTCCAACACCCCATCGGTTCAACGTGCGAGGTGACTTTCGAGCAAAAGTATGACCACGATTTTAATGCCGGTGAAGAAATGCAGGATAGAATCGTAACCTTGCATCCCGTGGTGATCACCAACGAAGTCAAGAGGACATCAGAAATATCATACGCCGATGTCGAGGCTTGCGGTCATGAGCTTATCTTGGACAGCGAAGGGATGCCATGTGACTCGACTCTTCATGCGGCTTACGACGCCGAACACGGCTCCGGCGTATGGGAGCGCAACGAGTGGGTTGAGCTTGTGGAAGTGAGGATTGCCAATGTGGGTTGATATTGCTTTCATGGTCAGCTGTTCGTACGTCGGTGGGTGTGCTCTACTATGCCTGCTATGGTTTGTCTTCATCTACCTCAAGAGGGATCGTGATGCCTGACATTGTATACCTCGCTATGGATTACTGCCTCGCAGAGGGAACCAGAATCATAACAACTTCCGGTATAGTTCCTATAGAGGATGTGGGGGTTGGAATGGGTGTGGTGTCCTGCACCAACGGAAAATCACTGCAGTTAGGTCGTGTTGAGAAGGCGGCTTATATTGGCACATTACCCTCAGTCCGTATCCACACTACCGAAGGGGAAAGTGTTGATTGTACGCCGGACCACACTTGGATGAAGTATAGTGGTGTGATGGTCAGAACATCGGAGTTGGTACCCGGTGATCGGTTGGCGCACGTTAAGAATGGCTACTCTGGACGCTATCCCACATGGTATATTAGAGGCTACTGTAATTACATCAAAAAACACACCTCGGTTTGTACATTCCTACATGGGGATACCCCCAAAGGCTGTGATGTAGACCACCGTGATGGTGACATAATGAATTGGAAGGGGGATAATCTAAGGCACCTCGATACATCAGTTAACCGCGCCCAGGGCGGTAGGCGGTACTGGGCTGAGGTTAAGAGTGGAGATCGGGATGATAGTGTGCGTCTTAATGCGTTGAGGGTTGGGTTGAAATCTCGCAGGAGCTACAAAGGCAGTGGTAATCCAAATTATGGCAAGCGACGTGGCGCGATGAATAAATGCCCTGGATGTGGTATCTCGTTCTATACATACCCCAGTCAAATAAAACGATACTACACAGCCGCCTGTCATAAAAGTACACGCACTGCCAACCACAGGGTAAAGGAGATAACGCACGGACCTCCCATGCGGATGTATCAAATCACGGTGGAGGGGGTGCATAACTACTCGCTGGAAAACGGCATGGTAAGCGGTAATTCACAAATCGAGCTCCGTGTCGCCGCACATGAGTCGCAGGACCCGGTTATGATGGGAGTGTACCACTCCGACGGTGACATCCATATGGAAACCGCCACGGGTATATTCCATCTCCCTGAGGCTGAGATCGATGACAAGCGCCATCGCCGTCCGGCAAAGACGGTGAACTTCGGCGTAATCTATGGTATCACACCCGGCGGCCTCCTCACCCGCTTCTACGCGGAGGATATCTTCGACTTCACCGCAGCGGATTGCTACGGGTTTATCCGTAGCTGGGAGGAGAAGTACACAGGCTACTTCGAGTGGGCGGAGAGGACGAAGTCCTTCGCGCGCCGCAATGGCTATGTGGTGGATATGTTCGCCCGCCGCCGCTACGTCCCGGAGGTGTATAGCAGTCTGGAGTGGATCGTCGAGGGTGGCCTGCGCGAGGCGGTTAACGCGCCCATCCAGTCTGGCGCTGGCGGCATACTCAAGGAGGCGATGGTCCAGCTCACACCGCTCTATCAGGGCTACCAGGCAGCAGGGCGGCATGTAAAGCCCGTGCTGCAGATCCATGATGAGCTGCTCTGGGAGGTGGAGTACTGCTTGCTGGATGAGGTGGTGCTGCTCTTTGGGGACGTGATGGTCAACGCGGTGTCGCTGAGCGTGCCGGTGAAGGTGGATGCGGAGTGGGGGTATAATTGGAAAGACATGCAGGATATCACAGTCCCATTTTGAGTGGAACTCATAGAAGGGAGAATGAAATGAACTGCCCATTTAAAGCTGGGGTACTTGAGTGTGGTAACTGGTGCGCTCTATACAATCCCGAGTTAGACAAGTGTAGTTTCCGTATCGTAGCGGATAATACGGGCTCATTAAACCGCATCTTGAAATTAATAGACCAAACCATTAGAGAGGGGAATTGATCATGACAGAAAGCCCAATCACAATCAACATCGAGCACGGCCTACGCCTGCGCGCAGAGGGGAAGTTGTTGGAGGATCAGGCCAAGCAGAAGAAGGCAGATGGCAATGTGCTGCTACAGGGGGTGTTTGACACCATGGAGGGTGACAAGCTTTCTGTGGAATCCCCCGTTGGCAAGGCAGCGCTCACATACACTACTCGCACATCGTGCGACATGGAGGCGTTTGTCCTGCTGATGGTGAACGCCGGAGTAGATGCGGATACCATCGCGGCGGCCCGCGCCGCTGCCACATCGCAGAAGACATCCGGCTCAATCCGGTTCACCGTCGCAAAGGCACCGGAATGAAGGAGAAGCAGCTACACCTCGACGCGTTCCACATCTGGGTCGGCCTCGGCCCCGGGCGCACACTCAATCAGGTTGCGGGGATGACGGGGTATGCCGCGAAGACGTTGTGGAACTGGCACCGCACCCTGGAGTGGGATCGCCGCCTCGCTGAATGGGACGCGGCGGAGGATATGCCCACTGAGGCGAAGCAGGACGCGGTGGATGCGTTCAAAGGCGGGGTACTCACCCCCGTCACGCCGGAGGAGTGCTATGTGGCAGATCTCATCGCGCAATGCAAGGTCTACACCGAGGGTGCGTTCGAAGTAGACAAGGAGACGGGCGCGCTGGTGCCGAAATTCCCCATCAAGTCCGCCACGGAGTATGTGAGGGTGGTGGATGCCACCAAGTCCCTCATCAATCTCCAGCGCGACCTCCAGGGCCGCACCGGTGGTAGGGGGAAGGCACATGGTGCGCCGCCGGGGGACACGAAGATAGAAAAAGCCATTATAATGATAGGAGAAATGGATGCAGCAGCACAACTCGCGTTCCTTACAGGGCCTGCTCACGGAGGAGGAACTGGAGGAGATGAAGGAGAAGCACCGAAAGCAGTTGTTACGGAAGTACTTGGCGTCAGCGAGCGCACTGGCGACTGATCTGGACGTGCAGCTCTTCCTCGCCGCGCTGAATGAGCCGAAGGTGGGAACGAAGGTCATGTGTGGTAATCACCTCCACACATCACCCTTCCGCGCTCTCTCCGATGTCCTACGTGACATTAGTCTCTACTACGTCATATGGGGCTCTCGCTCTGGGTCGAAGACATACCTCTTCGGTGGTCTCGACACATGGTACAAGTCCGCAACCAGAGGGCGTCTGGAGACGAAGATCCTCGGCGGCAGTGAGGGACAGTCGCTCCTCTCCTACGAAGCGCTCAAACGGTTCAAGGAGATCTGTGACGAGGACGGGGTCATCGCACCCAAACTCCTCACGACGAAGGCGGTGTTCAGCAACGGTAGCACCGTCAGCATCCTCACGGCGTCGACGAAGTCTGTCCGCGGTCCCCATCCGCAGATCCTCAAGCTCGATGAAGTAGATGAGATTGACTCCAAAGTGTATGATGATGCGCTCAGCCAGCCTCAGTCCAAGTATGGTCACCCAGCTTCCCTCGGTATGTTCTCTACCAACCACAACGTAGCGGGTCAGATGGATCTCGCTATTAATAATGCATTGGACAAAGGACATGATGTATACCGCTACTGCGTGTGGGAAACACTGGAGTCATGCAGGGACTATATCTGCGAGACGTGCAAGCTCAGTGTGATCTGTCCAGGCGAGCAAATGAAGGAAGCAGATGGGTATTATATTATAGAAGATTTCATCCGCAAAATGGAAACACTCAACTTCTCCGCCCTCTCCCGTGACTGGCTGTGTATCAAGAAAGGGCTTGGCGACACGGTGTATGAGCAGGAGTGGGACGAGGAGATACACATTATCACGGTGCCGCTCCAGGACCGGCCCGTCGTACTCTCCCTCGATTGGGGTGGGGTTGACCCGTTCACAGCGGGCGTATGGCAGCGGGTGCCGGATACGGACCGTTGGGGACAAGATTCATGGGTAAGGGTTACAGAGCTCTACATGACATCGGAGAAGGAGTCCGCTACCAACAATAAATTTATCAAAAAAGCCCGCCAAGCCCCATGGTGGAAGTGGATTCGCGAGGTGGTGCCGGACAACTCCCGCCCGGACCTCATCCAGGAATGGCGCGCCGCGCTCCCCCATGCAAAGTTCACGGTGGTCGACAAGGGCACCATCGACTCCGGTATCGAGGCGGTGAAGGATGCGCTCTCCCCCGCGCTGGGGATACCAAAACTATACTTCAACCGTATCTGTATGCACACACGGCGGGAGATGGTGCAGTACAAAGTGAAGAATGAGAAACCGGTTGACAAGAATAACCACACATGTGATGAGATACGCTATTTCGTCATCGCGAAAATCAAACGGGTGGAGACATCATGCGTGCTACCAGGGGGCGATGTGAGCCCGCGGTCAGGGGGATAGGGGGTACTACGTGCACACACCCCCACTACGTGATATTTCCCTTGACACTGTGCCTCCGCTTCCGCATATTGCCCCACATACGGAGGGTAGTGTGTTCAATTATACCGCGCATGGTTACAGGGCGCAGATACAAGCGCTGACAGACAAACTGGATGTCCAGTCCGGGCTGCACAAGGCGGATAATAACTCTGCCACCGTCGCCGCGCGTGCCCTCTCGGACCGCATCGAAATCCTCACCGCTACCGTTCAGGCGTCGACCGACACACTGACGAATACGGCGGATACCTCAGATAACCAACACTACACCGGCAACCCCTACAAAACATACGCCACCCAAGTCCGCGCCATGTATAATAAGTACAACCTGCGCGCCGACTGGGGGTGTATGACCGCGAAGAACATTGTGGATATCCGCGCTGCGTTCATCATCGGGCGTGGTGTCAAGGCGATCAAACGCCCTGGCTTCCCCGGCACCGGTGACCGCGAGCTAGCGTTTATCCGTAGCTTTATGGATCACAACGACATGGATGAGCAAGCCCCCCAGGACTGGGCCATCGGCTCCGAGCTGGAGGGGAAGGTGTTGCTGCGCATCTTGCCGGACGTTGATGCAGACCAGATCACTGTCACCTACGTACCGTGGCAACACTATCCCTACACAGTGGTGTCGGATATGCCACGCACTTACCGGTACATCCGCGCGTTCTACCAGGGCACGGACACGTTGGCGGATGGCAAAACCAGCGTAGATGTCAGCTTCAACCTCCCCTCTTCTGACTTTGTATATCAACGCTTTGGTGGCACCGCACAGAAAATAAACGAAACACCACCCAAAACCGCGTTCGTCCTGCGCCACGTTGAGGATCTTGACAAAGATCTCTGGGACTGGCGGAAGAATAACTCCCTCTTCGCCTCCCCCACACCATGGATCGATGTTGAGGACGCGAGTGTGGCGAAGGATCTACAAGAGCGGCTGGTTAATAAGAATTGGCGCATCGGTAAACTCCTCATCACATCCGGCGCGAAGTTCAGCCTCGTTATAAATAAGGGCGAGGGGTATAGCACATTGAAGAACTCCGTAGAGGCGGATGTGCAGACAATATCTGGTAGCACTGGCGTCCCCGTCCACTTCCTCGGCCACCCTGAACTCCTCTCCAACCGCGCGACCGCGGAGAATCTCATGGAGTTGATTGAGCTCAGCACGAACAAGGAGCGTAAGCTCTGGGTGGGTGCGTATGAGGATCTGTTCGAGAAGGTGATCACCATGGCGAATACCACGCTATCGTCTAAAGTCCGCGGCATGAACCCGAAGGCGGTGACGGCGGAGATACCATTCACGTCGTCGATGCAGCTGGATCATATTAAGGAAGTATATCTTCCTATGTACCTCAAAGGCGCGATGTCACTGCCCACGTTGCTGAAATACCTCGCTGATATAGATGTTGATAAAGAAATCACTGCAATCAAAGCGGAGAAGAAGGATGAAAACATTCTTACAGGGAACGCTTCAAGCGATGGCGGACGCGGAGATCAGGGATCTCGTCGACCCGTCAGAGCTGACACGGATTAAGCAATCCGGCGATCCCCACCCGGAGATACGCGCATTCACTATCGCGCACGAAGGGCACTCGGATATCAAAGTCAACGGTCTGCTCACACCCATCAAATGGGTACGGCAGGCCGTCAAATGGGTGAAGGATGCGCTCCCCCTCCGTACACCGGTATTTCATTTTCACGGACCAGCTGGCGACAACAGCCACGATGGAAGGGTTCCCATCGGGGAGATAGTTGGTAGCAGGTTTACACAGGTGGGTGACATAGCGACGACCATTGCCGCCCTGTATATCCACCCACAATTCCGACATCTTGAGCTGGATGTCGCGTCGATTGAAGCTGACATACATTACCAGAAGGACGGCAACACCCTCTGGCCTGTCAGTGTAGATCAAGTTACAGGAGTGGCACTGGCCAGTAGTAAAGTGGCTCGGCCAGGCTTTCCTGATGCAAAATTTATCGGAGCGGCCATTGCCGCCTTCGCAGAAGGGACAAAACCAATGGAGATCAAGGACGTTAGAGAGTTCATCACGGCGAATCACGTTAAGCCGCAGGATCTATTCGAGGTTGCAACCCTCACGGGTTGCCAGCCCGTCGTCGATCATGTGTTTAAGGAGAAGCAGAACAAGCATGAAGAGGCGCGGAAGTATGCGGGACAGCGCGATGAAGCGTTGAAAGAAGTGGAGAAGGTACGGGACGCGGGGGATGCCAAGATTAAGGAATTGACAAAGGCCAACCTCGGCGGTCGCACCAACGCTGTCTTCGACACCATCGCTACCGCGCGCAAAATGACGGACCAGGAAAAGGGTTACGTGACACTGCGGCTCAGCACGTTCACGTCAGACGCGGAAGACGCCACAGCGTTCGAAGCAGCGGTGAATAAGTTTACGGATGATACACTGGAAGAGATGAAGAAGGTGAGCGAGGTATTCGGCATCAAACCGGCTACACCGCCTCCGGGCACACCACCGCCTCCAGGCACACCACCGCCCCCGGATTCGAAGTTCGACAAGGGCAATGTAGCTGAGTTCGATCCCAATTCTATACCGGACGACCAGCGCGCAGACGCGTCGAAGAATCCACTTGTCAACGGTGACCTCAACCCTCTCATCCCAGGCGGCAAAGCCGCAGGCGAACTGACGACTTGATCCAAACTTAAAGGAATCTGTTATGGCAGCATCAGCTATTCGCAGTCCCCAGGAGGTATGTCAGAACTTTGAGAACACAGCTGTTCCGAGTTCCGGCTTCTCCAAGGGGATATTGTATAAGGTCAATGACACAGTCGTGTTGAATCTGCACGATACCGATTTTGGCGCCACAGCCGTCAACTATTACTGGATACCCAAGGTACTCGTTGACGTTGTGCCCATCACTCTCGGTAATCTCTCCGATTACGGTGTAGGTTCGAAGGTATACTTCGACTCATCGAACAACCGCGTTACTGCGGTGAGCGGTGGAAACACGGTTTGTGGCATTGTAACCACAGCACCCGCCAACGGCGCCACACAGGTGGAAATCCACCTCGATGGTTATCAGAGCATAACCTAAAAGGAGATACGATTATGAAAGGTCAAGTTATCTCCGATTGGGGAGAGTTTGAAAAACTCGGCGGTTACCGCAGCAGGGCGGGGCGTAAGCTCCTCTTCGGCGCGGTACAGGCGTTTATGAACCAGCCTAACACACCCGCATTCCGCGCGGTGTCGCAGGCGTTCGCCGACACGGGGAATATGACGGAGGCAATGGCGAAGGTATCGGCCAACATCCAAGCCTACGCAACCTCCGCTGACTTTCCCACCAGCGTCACTGAGACGCTGAAGAAGTTCCAGCAAACCACCTACTTCGACACCGCGTGGGAACGCATCTTCGACATGCAGGATTTCCGCGACAGTCAACGCAACGGCTTCGACATCGAGAACGTTGTCGACGCGCTGTCATTCTCCCTGGTACCGGAAGGTGCAAAGGCGAAGGTGTACGGGATGAGTGGTACGAAGGTCAACGTGACGTTCGACATGTACGGTGCGGGCCTCAGCTGGTCACGCCGCCTGTTCGACGACAGGGAGTTCTGGACGCTGGAGAACAACGCGATAGCGTTCAGGAACAAATGGTTCAGCTCAAAAGCAGTGATCCATTACGCCCTCATCGACGCCGTCCCGGCCAGTCAGAATCTCGCATGGCAGGCGCCCGATCCGGCCACACTGCCCAACACAGACCGCGATTACACCGCGGTGCGTGATGCGGAGACCATCAACAAAGCCTGTGAGACTATCCTGCTCGCTGTGCGCAACAAGGGTTACGGGGTCACACCCAGCACACCCTTCGGCATTCTCGCGCCCATCCAGCTCAAGGGTCGTCTCCAACGTGCACTGGGCATCGTACAACAGCCCTTTGCCAGCTCCACTTCACAAACCTTCTACAATGTCACGGCCAGCTACAGTCTGCAGCTCGAATCGGCAATCAAGTATTACGTATACCTGCCGGGCCAGCGCAGCATCGCAGCGAACCGTATGGACCTCACAATCTTCGATGAGTTTGACAACACGTCATACTCTGACAACAGCATCGGATGGGGCCGCTACGGCGCAACTATCGCCGACACGGACCAGTTCCAACGCTGTGCCACAGTGTAACCGACGCAGGGGTAACTCTGCGGCCACCACGGGGGGTTCGGGTTCCAGTCCCCGGCCCCCTGAAGGAGATGACATGCAGAAACCCCCGCTCACCACCGGCACGCTCAGACTGAAGTCGGTAGCGGAGAAACCGGACACGCACAACCCACCCCCAGAAATTCTCACCCTCGCCGACGCCCACGCCACAATGGGCCCACCTCTCGAACGCCCCATCTCTGACAATCCACCACCCATACTGACTCTGGGCGACCTCAAGCGCGCCCGCCTTGCGCAAGCGAAGTACGCACACCACGGTATTGTGGTGCCTCACACAGCACAGGCGCGCCAACTGGAGTTGGACTTTCCCTACGGTAGCTGGGAAGGACGGCGTGCATTCATCATCGGTGGTGGCCCCTCTCTCAAGAAGTTCAACTGGGACCTGTTGAAAGGCGAACTCGTCATCGGTATCAACCGCGCCATAGAATACTGCGACCCATCCATCCTCTTCTCCATAGACATCCGCTTCTGGCGGTGGCTCATCACGGGTCAGCTGGGCGACAATCTGAAACAAAAGTTTGAATCCTACGATGGGTATAAAGTCTGGCTCAATACGAATACGCTCAATGTACCGGATGAGGATGTGTATCTCACAAACATCCCCTCAGGCGGTAACAGCGGTCATGCCGCGCTCAACCTGGCGTTGAAAATGAAAGCAAACCCCATCTACCTCCTCGGCTTCGACCTCTGCGGTGATAACCGAGGTCGCCAGCGCTGGTTCCACCACGGCTATCCCGAGCAGGAAGGCACCGGCATGTATGTGCGTTACCGTGAGCGCTTCGAGAAGGAAGCTACGGTGCGCGCCCGTCTTGCTGGCGTCCGTGTTGTGAATCTAAACTCACGCTCCGCCCTCAAATGCTTTGAGTTTGGTAAGGTGGCAGACGCATTCGCCGGGGCGCCATCACGCCCCATGGTGGTCTCGTATTACACCCGCAACACAGGGTATCGGGAAGAGGCGATGAAGCTCGCCCGCACCGTCCATGGCTTCGGTCTCGAACACGACATCCGCGAAGTACCCAACCTCGGCAGCTGGCAGGCGAATACCCAGTATAAGGCGAAGTTCATCCGGGAAATGATGGACACGTACCCAGACCGCAACCTCCTTTGGCTCGACGCGGACAGTCTCATCAAGCAATACCCCTCTGAGTTCGATAACGCCACCTACGATCTGGGAGTCCACACAATCGACTGGGCGCAATACGGCAGGGGGAATCGGCGCGACCATCAAGTCGCCAACGCGGTGATATATCTGAAGAATAAGCCCAATGTGCGCGCCTTTGTGGATGAGTGGGTCGCTGCGAACGAGGCAGCGCCGGATAAGATAGAGATGCAGACCATGGCGCAGGTCATGGACCGCTGGACATCCGGTCAGGACGGCAGGGTACTTGACTACCACAATATCCCCGCCACCTACTGTCAGATCTTCGACCTCATGGCGGAAGCGGGCAACCCCGTTATCCTGCAAACCCAGGCATCCCGCCATCTCCGCGGCGCAGTGGGCGCGGCAGTAGCGGTGGAGAAGGAGGAGAAGGAGAAGTATGAGTATGTATGGAAGACCGCGTATCGCGGCCCCAGTCAGTGCGCTATTCCCACAGCGGACTACATCGCGCGCACCTCGGGCAAATCCGACACCCTACTCGACCTCGGCTGCGGTGACGGCACCACCGCGCTCTTCCTACGCGACATGGGCTACCAGTGCGGCGGCGTGGACATCACCCTCTGCGCACTCAAGGCGCAGGAACCCGGATTCACGGAAGCCCCTCTCTGGGACACACCGTTCGCGGATAATGAGTTTGACTACACGTTCAGCACGGACGTGTTGGAGCACATCCCCACAGAGATGGTCCCCGCAACGCTGAAGGAGATCATCCGCATCACCCGGGGCAAGACATACCACTGCATCGCAATGTTCAAGGGCATCCACCACGGACGCACCCTGCATATGACACTCAAGCCCATCGAGTGGTGGCGCGGGGAGTTCGCAAAGCTCAACACAAAGGGCGTTGACAGCACATTCGTCACACGCGCAGAGTTCATGAAAAACAGAAAGGGGGTTTGATATGCTATACAGGGATCACCACGAAGTAATAACTAAGGAGGAGGCTCTAAAGGAGACCCAGGATGAGTATGACCGGTTCTGGAAGCCTATCATCGAGAAAGATGGTGTAATCGATCTTGAACAACTGAAAAAGGAATTATATGATTATTCGGTTGTGATGGAGTGCGTTGCGGGGGTGTATTGTGATTTGACCGGTGGTCATATCAGTAAGCTAATGACCAGCCCTGATGTTGTGATAGCCAAGGCCCGGGAAGTTATTGAAAGGGAAGTCACAGAAGATATAATTGACACGTTGAAGCAAAACGCAGGCATTGAATAAGGAGTATGATATGGAGAGGGAAATGCCCCTTGTCGCAAAGGCATGGGGGACAACACGCGTACTCTACACGGGGCCGCTGACATCGACCCACTATCTCTACATCCACAAAGGTGGTTTCTCCAGTGAACACCGTCACCATCAGAAACGCAACATATTCTTCGTCTCCTCCGGTATCCTCGTCGTCACCGTCTGGGGCAAGCGGGATAAGAATCCCATCGAACACCGCATCGGACCGAACGAACCCCACAACAGCCTCGAAGTAGAGATTGGCGACTGGCATATGTTCTGCGCGCTGACTGACGTCCATTGTGTGGAGGTGTATGATTACTGCATGGATGGCATCGATATCGACCGCCGCACCCATGGAGGGCGGGATGGCGTTGACGCGTAAGCAGATCGGGCTCATAGAGGCGGAGGAGAAGGCGCGCTATGTCGAGGTGTATAAGGAGGGCTACCCCTCCACGGGGTATTCTCAGGATTTGGCGCAGTTTATCGCGAGGACAGCGCACTGTTACGATAAGCTACTCGATATCGGCTGTGGCCATGGGCGGGTGGTAGCGGATCTACGCACCGCGGGGTATCGCTGCCAAGGTGTGGACATCACCCTCGCAGGTGTACCGGAGTCCCATATACAGCCAAGCGAACGCCACGTCAGCCTCAATGCGTTCCACGAAGCCCCCCTCTGGCGTATGCCGTTTGCTGACAATGAGTTCGATTACACATTCAGCACGGATGTACTGGAACACCTGCCTCCAGCTATGGTGGACGCGGCGATTGACGAGATATACCGTGTCACCCGGGTAGAGACCTTGCACTCCATCGCCATAATACCCTCAGGGGGCAAACACCGGGATCTACACCTCATGGTGAAGCCCATCTCATGGTGGAAGAAGAAATTCGTAACACGCCAACCACAGAAGCGCGTCGACACAACCATCGTATGCCCGGACGGCTTCATCGCCCTCTGTCACTACATTAACAGGAGACGCATCGGATGAAAATTGACATTGCCATACCCACACTGAATCGCCCCGGCAAACTCTCGGAGTGTATTCAGTCACTCAGGCGGGCGTATATCGACGGGGTCAACGTCTGGATCCTCGTCAGTAACTCGGAGGAACTGGGCCGGTACGCGGAGCTCTACGCATCCACTGACTGGATACGCATCGCACTCACCGACTATAGCAAGGTGAGCATCTGCTGGAACACCTTCGTCGCACAGTCCATCGAGCGGGGGTCTGACGCGGTACTCTTCCTCTGTGACGATACCACGCTGGATGCTGACTGCCTCCTCAACGCAGCCACCACCCTACAGGTGAACTGGCCCAACCTCTGCGGCGTAGTGGGACTGAATGTTACAAACTATCCCCCGTCGTGGCCGGAGGCGATCACACAGTATGGCTTCCGCCTCGTCGGCAATACGTTCCACACTCGCTTCTATCCCCCCGGACAAGCCTACTGCCCTGAGTATTACAGGTTCTACGTGGATACGGAGATGGGCGAGTGGGCGAAAGAGAGTAAGTGCTTCGCCTTCGACCCTCACGCCACGATGCAGCACTGGCACCCAGACGCGCCTGGCGGCATACTGGATGACACTCACCATGCCAACCGCGGGGAGAAGCAGGTGTGGGACAATGAGATATGGAAAGCCCGGCAAGCAGCGGGGTATCTCTGGGGACGGAATAAGGGTCTGGTAAACATACACTAAAGGAGCGCTGGCATGGAGTGGAGTAATCAAAATCGGTTCAACAGCTTCAACACGTGGAAGGGTCTCACCTACATGGAACACTACCGCCGGATAGTGGACGCGGTGCGGGACAACGACCCTCTCCCCGTTCCCATCGAGGCGCGTATCGACTGCACACTCGCGTGCAATCTGAACTGCGAATGGTGTAATAGCCGCCGTTACCGAGGCAAAGGCCACATTCTGACCCCTGAGCACGTCCACCGCGTATTGGACTTCCTCGCCTCCTGGGGTGTACGCTCCATCCTCTGGGCGGGTGGCGGCGAACCCTGCACTCACCCCGCCATGGCGGACTTTCTCTCCGACACCGTGGTGAAGGGAATGGACACGGCTATGCTCACCAATCTCTCCGCCAGTGACGACGATCTGCTCAACACCATGGGGAAGACCTGCCGCTGGGTCGGTGTGAGTGTCGATGCAGGGTCAGACAACCTCTACAAGCAGCTCAAGGGTTTCGACCATTACGCACGGGTGTTGCGCAACATTCAAACTCTATCCGCATCCCCCACGTGTGATACATCATACAAATTTCTCCTCACACCGGACAACCAACACGAGGTCCTCATAGCTTGCCGTCGCGCACGGGAATCCGGCGCACACGAGTTCGTCGTACGCCCCGTCGATTATGGCCACCAGGGCGTCGGCGGCCACGCCGCGCCCGAGTTCGACATGATGTCACTGCGGGCGAAGTTCGATCTATGTCATGAACTGGAAACCAAAACATTCCGCGTCTTCACGGTGGATCACAAATTCAATATCCGCACACTAAAACCGATGCCGAAACTCTTCACGGAATGCTGGGCGGCTCCGTTGAAGATCCACTTAGCCCCGGACTGTAAAATCTACCTCTGCGACGACCAGTACTATCAGCCGCACTATCAGATCGGGGATTATACCAACCCGGAAGACATCATGCGTTTCTGGGGTGGGGAGCGCCACCTTGCACTACTCCGTGCCCACACACCGCGCACCTGTAACACACGCTGCTGTGTGGGGCCGTATTGTGAGCAGGCGCAGCGTCTCATAGTGGATGATGATGATCCGATGTGTCTGGAGTTCCCATAATGGCAGCGCTGCATCCACAACTACGGCAGGACCACTGGGGACGCATACCGTTCCGCCTCTGCCCCCAGGGTATCTCATCACCCGAGGCACTCTACCAACATACAGTGCCAATTACGCAGGATGGGTTCACACGCCCGGGTCGGTGTAAAGGCCGGTATAGCTATAGCAGGCGGTATAATATGAACTTTTTCCATTGGGGTGATAACACCCTGCGGGTCATGGCGGGCATCTCGGATAAGATCATCCGCATGCTCTATCTCAACACATTCATACCACCCGGCAGCAACGCCCACTCATACCGGTTCTTCACCCCCGCACCGAGGGACATCGTCGTTGACGCAGGCGCGTTCGAGGGATTCTACACATGGCACGCGCTGAATTGCGGCGCACAGGTTATGGCCTTTGAGCCCCTACCACCAGCGCAGGACATGCTCGCTCTGAACTTCGGCGACCGCATCGCACTATTCCCCGCCCTGGGCGCACACGACGGGGCCACCACACTACACAGTAATCGCGAGGGGTCAGCCCTGCACGGCGCGATGGACGGTCACGGCGGCCAGATTGAAGTAGAGGTGCGCACGCTGGATTCGGTAATGAATGGCGGGCGTGTCGATCTTATCAAAATGGACATCGAGGGCAGTGAGCTCGACGCACTGCGTGGCGCATCGACGACTATCAAAACATTCAAGCCCAAATTGATGGTGGAGACGTACCACAGATACCGCGACGCATTCGACATATACCGCTTCCTCCTATCACTCCGCCCTGATTACAACATACTGCTCTGGGGTAACTGGGTCGGCAACCTGATCCGCAAAGAAGTATCCACCCCAGTCAAACCCTACACACTGGTAGCATGGTAAGGAGAGTATAGTGGATAATGTAATTTGCTGGGTACCCGCGTGTGATATTGTTACGAGGCTTATATTTGTTCTATGTGTGGATAAAAACGGCGAAGGTATTGTCGTACAGATAGGAGACAAGCTGTGAAACCCACAGACTATCTCGTCACACCCAATCTTGATGACCCCGACGGTTGGACCTACCCCATTCGCCATGCTGACATCGCCGCCATGGAAACCCTCCACGCGGGTCATGGTCCAGATGATGCGGAGTTGCGCACGGTAGTGAGGGAGCGCCCTATCGGCCTCCTCCTGCACGGCAACAGCATCGCAGAGTTTGAGACTCGCGCCGACGAGTTTGCCCCACTCGACCTCTGCTACATGTCGGTTAATCGCTTCAACCCGGTGGAGGACAACATTCTGCGGAAGATGTGGCGCCAGCTGGAACTCCTCTTCTGTTTCTCGGAGCAGGATATGCCCCTCCGCTACACTATCATCATGGAGTTTCTCGACCGCCCCACACACAATATACTGATAACCTCCTACTCTGCCCTCTCTTGGCTACAGCCGGGTCAGTGGCGGGACATGCTGCGGGATTACGGCCACAAGATCCACATCCGCCCCCGCCTCCTCTGCCGCCCTGCATACCCGCCATCCATCTTATTCATCCTCGACATGCTGCAGGAACTGGACATCCACAACATCATCCTCTTCGGCGCCGACGGGTGGTTGCCCAGCGACATGAAGGATAAGTGGAACCAGAAAGCTATGGCGGCCACGTATTACCACGGCACTGATCGCCCCGTCGGCCTCGTGAAGGACACGCTGCTGTTCAACAAACTCTACATCCCACGCGGGGGTGTATGGAACTGTAGCCCGGGCTCACATCTGACAGGCATCCCCGTAATCACGTATGACCGACTCAAGGAGACAGTAAATGGAATTTGACCCCGCATCCATCGTGGACCGTTACAGCATATTGAAGCTCAAGGCGGCACATGGTGTCGACGTGAAGAAAGAAACCACCGTGTTTGTGGAAGAAATGTCCACGCTGCGTAAAGCATACCCCTCCGTACCATGGCCCGTCATCGAAGATATGTATGACAAGGTCAACGGGCTCATCTGGCAGGAAGAGAGCAAGATTCGCAAAGGATCATACGACCACGATATGGAAGGGGCAGGTCGAGCCGCAATTATGAACCGGAACATCAACTCACTACGCGTGGGACTGGGTAACATACTCAACGCGATCACTGGTAAGGGTTTTCAGGATAAGAAGGTTGAACACGTAGCAGTATTGGGAGGGACAGGATGAAACGCACGTTGATTACAGGTATCACCGGATTCGTAGGGCCACACCTTGCCAACCACCTCATCGAGAACGGCCACGAAGTAGTGGGTCTCGTCCGCGCCTCCAACGGGCGTCAGAACGACATCCGCGATATTATGCCTGACCGCACATTCAATGAAATGCGGTTTGTCTACGGCGACCTGCTCGACCCCTGTAGTTTGAAATCCATGTTCCAACAATACCATTTCGATTGGATATTCCACCTCGCGGCCCAGTCTCACCCACCAACCTCATTCCTCCATCCCCTCAGCACGTTCAATACCAACGCACTGGGTACAGCGAATCTCATCAATGCCACAATCAATTACGGCAGGTCACCGGTGGTTATGAACTGTAGCACTTCTGAGGTGTATGGTGCGGTGGATGAGGAGCGCGGCCCCATCACGGAAGACTTCCCCATCTCACCCATCAATCCCTACGGTGTCTCCAAAGCCGCGGCGGACATGTACGTCCACGAGCGCGCTGTGTCGCGCAACCTCCCCTTCTTCTCCACCCGTGCGTTCTCCCACACCGGACCACGCCGGGGCCACACATTCAGCATCAGCGGCGACGCGTATCAGATCGTCCGCATAGAGAAAGGGCTACAGAAACCCGTTATCTCCGTCGGCACTCTTAGCAGCAAGCGAGTTGTGATGGACGTCCGCGACACCGTGCGCGCCTACGTGATGCTCATGGACCACGCCGCCCCAGGTGACACCTTCAACGTCGGCGGTGACTGGTGTGGTACAATGGGTGACGCGCTGGACATGATGCTCGACATGACCGGCGTCAAGGCGGAGTTGAAGGTGAACCCAGCGTTCGTGCGCCCCATCGATATCCCCGTACAGATCCCGGACAGTACCAAGCTACGCGCCCTCACCGGGTGGCAGCCTGAGATTCCGATGCGCACCACACTATATGACCTAATCACCTACTGGAGGCGCAAGATAGCGTAGTGGGGGTGTGTGCAGGTACACCCACACGATTTACCTTTACATCCACCCCGCAATGGCTATATTTCTGTAAAGGAGCGCACCATGATCACTGTCATAGTTATACTATATCTCGCACTGCTATTCTTCTTCTGGTCGCTCTGTGCTGCAGGGAAGGACAGATAATGACTATCGAACTCACAGTGCGGACTAACCCAGCCCCTTGTAAGCATACCGTGGTCACAGTGACCGAGGACGGTGTGTCACAGGACATGGTGTTCCATGATAGTGAGTTCGATGCTGAGCAGGAACCTGTGGATCGTAACGAGGTCAAGAAAGCATTGAAGGAAAAGTTGACAGCCACTGGCAAGCGACTCAGCCAGTCTAAGCCCGACCTCCACAACAAGAAGCTGAAGCGGAAGTTTGAGGATAACCTATGAGCTTGGTCGATATACAGGGTGTGAATCTGGTTCCGGGATATCTTGCTGGGGTTACTAGGCAAATGTTTCATATAAGTGCTACATTAGATGCAGCAGGGGAGCTTTGTGGTGGTGTCTTCGATATAATAACAGCAGGTAATATCAGTAAAATAGGCTTTCGTACAGGAACAGTAACGGTTTCTGATACGTTGAAAATTAGTCTTCAGACAGTTGACCCTGCAACAGGTAGACCGACAGGAACTCTTATAGATGCTGATGCTTTTGGAACACAGGGTAGTTTATCTTCTAATACTACCTACTGGGTTTCATTACAAAATCCGGTAGCGATTACCCAAGGGCGCACTATTGCTGTTGTGGTGGAGTTTGACAGTTATGCTGCAGGTAATTTACAGATACTGTATGGATTACAGAATTACAGTAGCATACTTTATCCTTATCTTTTTTCTTTTATAGGAAGTAGCTGGAATTCTATAGGACACTCAATAAATTTTGGTATAGAATATGATGACGGTTTAATAAAACAAATCAATAATACATTACCTGGTGTGTCCACAGGTGGTATTTCTTGGGATACAAACGATAATCCTGACAGGCGTGGTTTACGATTTAGTGTTCCTTATAATTGCAGAATGATAGGTGTTCGGGTTTTAGTGAATCCTAGTGCGAATTTTGATATAGAGATTTATGATAATGATGGAGTAACATTATTTGAGACTATATCAGTGAACTCAAATCTTGTGGGTAGCTCAAATCAACGGTATATAGATAGAGTTCTTGTAATATCAAGAGAATTAATCAAGGATACATCTTATCGTATTGTGTTACATCCAACAACAGGTACAAATACTACATTATATGCTCTCAGTGTGATAAACGACGGTGCAAACGAAGCAATGAACGCCATCGACGGTGGTGTGAATATGCACTATACCACAGTTAATGGTGTGCCATCAACCGAGGGCGATTATACACAGACACTTACACGCCGCCCAATGATTGGTCTCATTCTCGACCAACTTGACAACGGCGTTGCAGTCTGTGATTTCCCGGCTGTCGGTGATGTTGAAAAGGGCGTGGAGTACGACGACGGCAATCGCACCGGCACATTCAAGGAACCCGGTATAGCCAATGTCAAAGAGGGTGTAGAGTACGGCGCATCCGATACGGAATTCACCGGCACCTATCCACAGAACGCAGTCACTGGGGCAACAGTGGTCGGGCAGGATACCACCGGCACAGTAACGGGAGAATGACATGATAGGCAATGCGGTAGAAGGAGCGCGCCACACAGCGCAGACAATTACGTGGCAGGATAGCACCGGCACCGCGTGGGTTCTCACGGGCGCTACCATCACGGGTACTCTCCGCCCGGAACGCGGCGGTACAGCCCGGGCCATCACAGGGACGCTCGCGCTCGTAGGCGATGGCAGCGCCGGACAGTTCACATGGACATACTCCACTGCGGACATCGCAACCCCCGGCGTCTTATGGGTACAATTCAAGGCAACGTTCGCGGATACCACATATGATCTCACGCAGAAAACCACGTTCGAAGTATTGGAAGACATCTCGTAGGAGGGCGCTATGGCGATTGTAGTTGGGACCAACAGTTGGGTCACAGAGGCGGAAGCTAATACCTATATGGGCGACCGCCTTGACGCGGACAGCTACTGGGTCGACGGCGCTGCAAATAACCCACGCGCCATCATCACGGCATACCAGTGGCTCACGAACAGTCCAAAATTCTCCTTCCCCACGGTGGTGGTGCAGGTAATGAAGGACGCGCAGATGGAAATGGCCCTCTTCCTCCTCCAACACCAACCCGACATCGATCTCCGCACCGGCATCCAGGCACAGGGGGTTTCTGAAGCAGGCGTAGTGAAGGAGAAATACATCACCTACGCAGGCATACCGGTGCCCCCAGTGGTGCTGGACCTCGCTTACGCATACCGTGCTGAGTTCCACAGCTATCTCATCGACCTCGAACGCGATTCTGAGCAACTCACATCATACGACGCTGTCGGCAATCTACCACGCACCCCATAGGGAGGCAGTCATGACAGGATCTAAGAAACCATCCACATCGAAACCCATCGTCAAGGGCGCACTCGCGAAGTTACTCCGAGCGCGTGGCATCGTTGCGGAAACCCCTACGTTGGGCTTCAACAAGGCAGCGGGGAAATGGTACGGTTGGTATCACACCTCCAATGTATTCGTTATCAACGGCTTCACCATCGGCTCCGGCGTACGCACCGGCAACTGTGCCTACATCCCACTCGCAGATGGCGGCCACGGTGCATGGACAGCCCGCACCCTCGCGGATGCTCGGCAGATGGCGGTGGACTTCGCCGCCAACGTGGCACGCTCGTGATAGGCCCCTATCTGACAGACACTGTGACGCAGAAGCAGTACAAGGGCATGGCGGATAACTTTGGCACACCCTCCGCGCGCACCAGTGTATCATTGCGTTCCAGTATTGAGTATAAGAATGAGAACGTTACTGACTTTGCTGGTATTACCGTTGTTTCACGGGCTCGTATCACAATTCGTCCATTAACCGTGATCCGAGATAATTTTAGTACACGGGCGGAAAACACAATCGCCTACGAAGACCTCATAGTATTTGATGGCAAAGACCACGTGATAGCAGATATTAAGAAGAACAAAGACTTCAGTGTGAGGTCTTTTACCCTGTGGGTGAGATAATGGCGCTGACACGTAGACGCACATATAGCAATATCGAACAACGCGGCTACCACCGCGGCCTGCAGCTGAGCGTCATGTGGGACACGCGTGAGTTCGAGCGACTCCTCCATAAAGCGGAGACCTCCATCTTCGCCGGACTCCGCCGCGGTCTGAAGCTCGCCTTGGCGGAATTGATGCGTGATATCGTGGAAGAAGCCCCCACTGCGCCCATCCTCACAGGCGCTCTCCGGGGCAGTATGACATACTTTGTTAACAAAGTATTCAAGGGCAGCAGTGAGAAATACGGCCCACCCACGTTCCAGCTCACAACCAACACGGAGACGCGGCGCAAAGATGAGGAAGAGGGTATGCTCGTCGTCAACGCACCCTACGCCACGGTACAGCATGAGCAGTTCAGCACCAAGCGCGTAGACGGCGTACCCGGCAGCATCCACCCCACAGCAGGGCGTTTCTACATGTTGCGAAAACTACGCCAATTCGGTGGCAAGTACATGGATATCATCACCGACGAAATGAAGCGGACAAAGATATGATCAAGGAAATCACACAACACCTTGCTGACACTGTTGCATCCCTCACCATCACCGAGGGCGCCAGCAAGAACCTTTACTCAGGTCAGCGCTATCAGAACGCGCCCGAGGTGAGCACCGTAGTGACGGAGCCGTTCCCGGACAGGACGAACCCCTTGTTCCGCGATCAGTCACTCAAAACTTTCCGCGTCGAATGCAGGGGAAGTCCATACAACTACAACTCCGCACGCGACGTCGCGCAAGCCATACACACCGCCGTAGTAGACACCTATCAAATACTGTTGCCAGTAGTCGATAGTGGACCCAAGTACCGCGTCAACATCTACGGCACAGAACCCAGTGGCATTGGACCGGACGCATCAGACCGGCCCGTTGTCATCGTCTACCTCTACGTAGACTCAGAGGAGGAATCGTAATGCCCACGTCCATAAAGGGGCCATTGCTCGATCTCGGGCCCATGGAGGTCTGGTTCGGCGTAAAGAACAGCGAGACCCAGCTCGGTAACTACTACGAGTCTGTCTCCGCACGCTTTTCCGAACGGGACGCCATGATCTACGAGAGCGCACACGGGGTCACACCCGTGGACTGCGTTAAGATCGGCCAGGACCCCATGGAGGTTGTCGTCCCCTTCACCCGCCTCACGTTGGCACTTCTCAGCTCGGCTTTCCCCGGAGCGAATTACTCCGCAGGTGTGCCCAGTTACTTTGAAGTGAAGAACGATGAGATCGGCGTGAGTGAGTTCGACAATTCCAGTCATCTCATCCTCAAACCCATCAGTGGCGCCTCCGTCGCTGCGGCCATATACTGGCTGCACGTCGAGCACGCGTACCCGCTGGCGGACTATGAGATCACGTATGACACAACCGGTCAACGTGTATTCAACACCACATTCAAGTCCTTCCCCGATCCTGTCAACAAGAGGGTATGGTATATCGGAGAGGGGTAAGCGTCACACTGGGCACACGGGGTCGGGAAACCGGCCCCCACGCCCCCATACAATGGAGAACCACATGCCGACAATGAACATCGACGAACAGACCGCAGCTACGTTCGAGCCAATCATCTTTATCCTCGACGGCAAGGAATATACAATCGAGAAGATTGAAACAACAACACTGGATAAGATGCGCAACGCATCCGACAGCTCTGACAGTATAGCGGAGCTGATCGCGGAGTTAGCAGGGGTGGATAAGAAAGAATTCAAGCACACTGACGTCCGCAAGCTCATCTACGCGATGCAGTTTGTGAATAAGGTCATGGCAGAGCAGACAAAGGAGTTTAGCTCAAAAAACGTGCTCGGGGAAAGTGTGAAGTAGAGAGCCTCATAGCGCATACTTTCCCGGGCCGGTGGACCCAGCGGGAACTCCACCACATGGATATCCGCATGAAGGCGAAGATGGCAGCAGAGGCGGATGCGATACGCCGCCAGACAATGGGAATGATCGCGCAGTCGGTCGCGGCGGGCATGTCGGATAAGAATGGATTCCGGGGGTTTATGAACTCCCTGGAACTCGACCGTTCGCGGCTCAACATCATCAACGATAACCGCGAGATGATGGGCATGCCCCAGTATATGAAAGAGGAATAACATGGCGTGGAATATAGGCGCAATCATAGCACGGTTCAAAATTGATATCACCGGCTGGCGTCGTGGCAAGCGCGAGGTGAGTGCGGATATCCGTGCCCTCGGGCGGGAAATGGCAATGCTGGGTGCCGCAATGACTGGCTTCGCCGCTGGCACCGTGCGGGAGTTCGGTCGCTTCGACCGCGCCATACGCGAATCCCTCGCAGTCTCGGACGTCACCACCACCCAGTTTGCGCAGATGAGCCAAATGGCGCTCGACATGTCCACCGCCCTCAACCGCGCTGCCACGGAGACTGCGACTGGTTTCTACTACCTCGGCAGCGCCGGTCTCACCGCCACAGAGCAGATGCAAGCCTTCGTCGACGTCAATAAACTGGCCCGTGCCACAACCACTGCGGTCGCGGAGAGTGCGGAGGGTCTCGTCGACATCATGCGTGCCTTCGGCATCGAGTTCGAGCACGCCACGCGCGTCTCCGACACACTCACAAAGACGGTGATCAGCAGCAACCAGGTGTTCCACCAGCTCCGCACCGCGCTCAAATACATCGCGCCCATCGCCCGCGCTACAAACAACTCCCTCTCCGACACCGCAGCGATGCTCGGCAAGATGGCGGACGCGGGTATCAAAGGCAGCAAGGCGGGCACAGCGATGCGCTTCGCCCTCACAGCTATGATCTCTCCCACCGGCCAGCTCCGCGATGAACTCCGCAACATGGGATTGGAAATCTACAACACTGCAGGACAGATGCGGCCCATGATCGAGATCTTCGCCGACATGCAGGAAACTCTGCGCGGCACCGGCGAGCAATACCGTAATATGATATTCGAAGTCATGTTCGGCAAACGCGCCCTCCCGGGGCAGCTCGCTATATTCAATCAGGGCATCGATGTCATCGCCGCATATAGTGAGGAACTGAAAAACGCCGGGGGCACAATGGATCTCGTTGTCCGTAAGCAGATGCAGGCATTCCTCAATCAACTGGGCCGTCTCTGGCAATGGGTACGCCGCCTCAGCATCGCCCTCGGGGAATCCCTCGCACCGCGCATCCGTGGCCTGGTAGAGACGCTCATCCCCGTCCTGGAGTCCACAGAGGCATGGGTACGTGCGAATGGTGAGCTCACAGCAAAGATCATGGCGGGTGTCGCAGCACTGGGCGCCCTCTCCCTCGCTGGTGGCACTCTGATGCTCCTCCTCCCCACCCTCATCGCCTCCGTCACTTCCATGGCCGCTGCGTTCGTATCCCTCGCAGTGCCTATCGCCGTCGCCGTGGGTGGCTTCTACGCCCTGCGCGCCGCATGGAGCATCGCATGGGCGGACATGTCGCAGACAACGAACACGTTCTCCCGCTACTTCACTAACTGGATGAACGACCTGCAGGTGGATTGGCGTGATGTCATGGGTGTACTCTGGGACAGCCTGAAGGATATGTTCAACAAGGCGGTGGATGGTTGGGTCAAACTGGGCAAGATCATTGCATGGGTATTCCGCGGCATCGCCTCTGGCTGGGACACGGGTGAACTCCGCGACATCATGACAGCACCCGTCGAGGACTGGTTCTCCTCCGCAGTGGACTACACGAAGGAACTGGGCAGTGAGATGCGCAAGTTAGCAACGCAGGATCTCGCCGCAGTGAGCCTGAAGCTGAAGGAGATGTTCCCTGAACTCACAGCGTTTATCGACAAACTCATAACTGCTATGTCGCTGGGTGTGACCCCCACTCTCCCAACAGCTGGCACACCCAGTGATTTCCCATCCAATCCCCTCGCCGCTGCGGCGGAGGCACACAAGACGATGTGGCGCACCTCCATAGAATCAACCATACAGGACTTCGATACCCTCGCAGGCGCCCTCCGCTCCACGATGGGGGACATGACCACCGGCTGGGGGCAGACGTTCGCTGAGATGATGCGCGGTGGACGTAGCTTTGCCGACGTGATGGACGGTGTGTTCAATTCCATCCTCACATCGTTTACCGACATGGTTGGCCAGATGATGGCGAACCGTATGTTCTTCGAACTCTTCGGCGAAGGTTTCCAGCCCACGATGCCAGGACTCATGGGCATCCCCCGCACCGCCTCAGCTGGGGGCAGCTCTGTACCAGAAGCACTCGCTGGGCCCTACCAGGGCGGGTTGAACAAACCCATCACCATCTTCAACACGGGCAGTCCTTTGAGGCAGAGCAATAAATCTACCGCGACAATGCTCATACTCGAAACCGCGGAGACGGACCCAGGGTTCCTCCGTGAGCTGGAACGGGGGATACGCTAATGGCAACGTTCCCAACAATCTACCACGCCCACGCTGGCGGCAACACCATGGTCATGACCCCCCGTGTCGCACCGTATGAGGATCGCGCCGCCGTCGACCCCACTGTGCGCAACCCCCTTGAGGCGGGCTACGTGCTGTCGCGCGCCCGCTTCACCCGCACCCCCCACCGCTACACAATCCGCTTCGAGGGTATGAGCACGGTGCAGAAGGATGTGATCCTCACCTTCGAAAACGCCCGCAACATCGGCGGCGAGTCGTTCACATGGACAAACCCCGAGGGGGATAGCAAGACGGTGCGCTTCCTCAACCCGGTCACCTACACCCCGTGGAATGAAACCAATTTCACTCGCTGGGTTGTCAACTTTATTCTGGAGGAGGTGTAGATGATCACCACCGCCGGTGTGCTGGAAACAAACAAACTCGCCTCGGGTGCGGCGTGGCTGCTGTTGCTGGAAGTTGTCCACGGCGCCACAACTCTCCGTTACACCTCCGACCTCACCGTCACCACGTGGAACGGCTTCATCTGGTCACTCCGCCCCATCCGCGTTGAAAGCGTCAAGGAAACCCTCAAGGCGGAGATCACCCGCGTCGTAGTCCGCATCGGTATCAGCGATCTCGACACCGCGCTCATGAACACCATGGAGGCGGACGGCTTCGTCGGCAGCACAGTCACGTTGTACATCGTGAACAGCACTCTGTTGGCGGCACCTACAGCGGAGGTGACAGAGCAGTACACGGTGGTTGAGAGCGACATGGACACGGAGTGGATCACGCTCACCGTGGGGATGAACAACCCCATGCTGCGTCGCTTCCCCCGGGACAACTACGTCCCCTCCACCTGCCGCAACCGCTTCCGCGGCACCATCTGCCGCTACGCCATCCGCCCAGAGACGAAGAGCGGCCTGCTGGGCCCCGGCACTAACATCAGCTTCGAACAACGCCCCGGCACTACTGACTTCATCCGCTACACCGGCGCGGACTTCGCCGGGGTGGGTGACCGTTTCGCCGTCAACGACCCCATCAGCGTCACAGGGTCTAAGCGCAACGACGGGGAATACACCATTAGCCGCATCGTGATCGATGGCACCAGCAATCGTAGCTTCCTCCACATCCTCGGCAGCGACACGGACGCATCCTTCGCGTTGGAGGATGAGCCACAGGGCGCGACGGTGACGGTGGCGACTATCTGTGATAAAACCCTTACCACCTGCACCCAGTTCAACAACCAACCTCAGTTCGGCGCCACACCCGGTATCCCCGAGGGGGTGTTCGGATAATGAGCAACCGCGACCAAACCCGCGCCTGGATCGAGGGCCTCGCTCTCGCCGCGTCCTTCGTCCCCATCCCACAGGTGAAGTATACCGCGCTCGTCATCGGCACCATCGCGAATGCGTTCCTCCAGGGGCGCCCACGCAATGACATCCCGAACAGCCCCGCCTACAGTTGGGACAGCGCGCAGAACCAAACGGCGCAACGTATGCTGGCGATGCCCATCCTCTACGGCAAGACGCGGGTAAAACCCACGATTAAGAACCGCTTCGTAACCATCGAGGGGGATAAGCAGTATCTGTATCTGTTACTGAGTCTTACCGGACACAAGATCGATGAGCGTGTCGTGCTGAACTGGGCACCCGGCCTCTACAGCGGTGGTGTGGAAGTACAGCCACCCGGTTTCGGTGCCTTCCCCTCCGAGCCGGGCCGCACATACATCAGCATGTGGAACGCACTCACGCTGCAGAGCGACCCCTACACCAACAGTGACAAATGGAAAGTCGGCCCCGGCACCGCCGCTGTGACGGATATCCTCATCAACAATAACCCCATCGCCAACTACTTCCAAGTCAATGAGCTCATCTACGAGACACGCCCCGGTCTGGCGAGTCAGACGATCATCAGCGGCTTCGACACAACGTACACCACCTCCGGCATAGACACGGCGGTGCGGATGGCATACCCCGCTACCCTGGGCCTAATCAATGGGCAGACACTCATCCGTATCAACGACGCGGTGAACTGGTTGGAGCACAAACTGAACTACCTGGGTAGTGAATTCAAAATACCTGTCGACAGCATTGCCATATCCGACAGCGTGACCACTGCGTACATATGGTGGAGTCCCGTCACAGCAGATCAGTATGCGGTGACAGAATCAGCAACGCCCCCCACAGACCGCCACTTCCTTATCGCAACGAAGGGGGATTTGTCCAACAGCACATCCATCGCATGGGGCGTCGATTCCTACACCCCCGTGCCGGGTGACTTTACCACAGTGCAGCTCAGCGCCACGGACAGCCAGAACCTACAGGTCAACCTCAAGTTCCCCGCTGGGCTATTTGATGAGAAACCCTCACCATACGCCGAGGATAACATCCGCAAGGGCGACGCTCGCATCTACGCACAGTATCGCATCATCGGCACTCCCACGTGGACCTCCTTCGACTTCGCGGGTCAGACCACCGCGGCATTCAACGGCAGCGTGGAGACGGACAGTGGGGGCCTCACGTATCTCCGCCTATTCCGCCAGGAGCTGGACGCGTTCAGCCTCAGCCTCCTCGCGGACCCTGTCGCGCCCTATCTGGCCGCGGGTCAATATGAGGTGCGGGTCGCCGCGTTGGCATATCAGGATATCACGCTGGAATCCGTCTCCGCCATCACTTATGGCGACTTCATCTACCCCGGGGAAGCCCTACTCGGTATCCGCGCCCTCGCATCAGGCCAGCTACAGGGCGACATGGAGGTCACCGCGGTAGTGGAGCGCTCCGAAGTCCTCGTCAATGATGGCGGTGGGTGGGTGACGAAGAGCGCGAATAATCACGCATGGGCGATCTATGACATGCTCGCGAACGGCCATCCCGACCACCCCCAGTATCCCAGTGCCACCAACACCCGCAGCGACGTCCTCCCCATCTATGGCGCGGGCATCGCACCCAGTGGGCTCGACTTCCCCTCCTTCGCCGCTTGGGCGGACTTCATCGACACCGGGCTGGACTACGAGCTAAACATCGTATTCGACAGCACCATGACCATCTGGGAAGCCATCACACGCGTCGCGCTGGAAGGGCGCGGGATCATCTACCCCCTCGGCAGCAAGATCTTCGCCCGCGCGGATCGGGCGTTGGAGGCGAATGAGCTCGCCGCCACACTCCTGTTCAGCCAGGGCAACATCCACACGGGGAGCTTCCACATCCACTGGCTGGAAGACTGGAAGAAGGCGCGGCTCGCGGAGGTAGACTTCTTCTCCGCCCCGGACAGCTATGACCGCATCTCCTTCAGTACCCGCACATCCAACTGGGATGACACGCTGGAAGTCACCGAGCCCCTACGCCTCACCCTGCATGGCACCACAGCGTTCGACCAAGCCTACGGGCTCGCTCAATTCTTCCTCAACTGCAATGAGCTCCAGCGCTTCCTCACGTACTTCACCGTTGACATCGACGCACTGGGCGTACGGGTGGGGGATGTCATCCGAGTCCAACATGACGTTCTGGGCGCCGGCACCGGTGGACGCGTTGTCTCCGCCACGGCGAATCACATCGCCGACCCTAGCTTCGAGTCGGATATCACCGGGATGATCTGGACCGACTGGGGCAGTCCCGTGACTAAGTCCAAGTCTTCCGCGGTGGTGGAGTTCGGCACGTTCAGCCTCTTCTTAGAGGGTACCACGGCGAACAGCGGCGCGCTACAGGAGGTGCCGGTCGAGCCGGATACGGAATACACCCTCTCAACCTGGGTCTTCGTCCTCTCCACGACCAGCGACGGCAACGGTATCCGGGTCCAAACCACTACGAGCGCGGGTGTGCAGAAGTCATTCGCGGACGGCAGCGAGCTGAGTCAGTGGATACGGTTGAGCAAAACTTTCACCACCGGAGCGGAGACCACCCTCAGCATCAACATCGGCGGCGACGGCATCGCCTACTTCGACGGGGTGCAGCTGGAATTGGGCACCGCCTCCACCTTCTTCACCGGTAGCACCGTGACGATGGACCGCACCATCTCCCTCGTGAGCGGCACGCGGTATGAGATGGTAATCCGCAAGCAGAACGGCAGCATGGTGAATAAGGACGTCAGCGGCAACGGCGACTTCGCCACACTCGCCAGCAGCAGCCCCACCGCGTTCGCCGGAGTCCGCCAGTACGACCCCTACACCATCGGCGTAGAGGGCGCCGCGTACAAACTGGTGCGTGTGATCGAGATCGTCCGCAACGACGACCTGACCCGCGGTGTGATCGCGTTGGAGTATAATGAGGATGTGTACCGCAAGGCCACCATTGCATTCGCCAAGGATACAGGGGAGGTGCAGCCTGACTATGGCCAAACCACCGTGCTGCCGCAGACGAACCCCCAGTATCAGGATGGGATCACCGCCGCTGTACGCACTGGCGACGGCATCTTGGCCATATTTATCCCACATGAAGTCACACCCCTCACCGTGGGGACGGACTACCGCATATGGGTGCGATCCGCCGTGACGGGGAATGTGGAAAACCACCGCATTATCACAGTGGAAAGCGCTGTAGGTCTTACCATTATAACCACACTGTCCGAGCCATGGGACCGCTTCCCCGACAGAGGGGACCCATTCAGCATCCTGAGGGACACGTACAACCTCGACATGCAGACCCAGCAGAACACAGGCTATCTCGCCAAGGTCGCGCCCATACCCAGTCAGCCCAGCCAGCCAATATTCAACCCCGCGACGGGGCTCACCCTGCAGGAAGTCATCGTAACCCAGGGCGATGGCAGCGTCCGCAGTCGGATCATCGCTACGTGGAACGCGACGGAGGCGCAGAACTTTGGTGAGTGGGAGGTGTTTATCCGTGACGTCGACAGCGACGACCTCGGCTGGGCTGGCGAATGGGCCAGCGGTATCACCTACACACTGTACGACAAAGTAGTTCATGCCGGGAAATCATACATCAGCTTGGAGGATCAAAACGCATCACGACCAGTCACATTATAGGAGATAGTATGAAAAAGTTAATCACAACATTCCGCCAACACCACCCACGGACCACTGCTCGTATTCGTGACAGCATAATGGCCTTAATTGGCGGACCACTGGGTATTATGTCAATGAGCGCGGGGCTGTCAGCGCGTGTAATACGGCGTGATGGTACCGTAGAAGATCTGGGCCTCATCTGCACCCACGCAGTCACCGACGCCTACGTTGCCCAACTTGTCGATACTCTGCAATCCTCCGTTGCCACATTCAGCGACTATAAGTACCATGACAGCGGTACTGGTACAGCAGCGGAAGCAGCAGCGGATACCACACTGGAAACCCCGACCGGGGAAGCCCGCGACGTCGGCACACAAATTGAGGGCGCAACCGCCAACATCTACAAGAGCGTAGCCACCAACACTTACGCAGGCTCCTTCGCCATCACGGAACATGGCCTGTTCAACGCGTCGAGCGGAGGCATCCTGATGGATCGGTCTGTATTCACCGCCATCACGGTAACATCTGGCGACCGGATCGAGTTCACGTACCAACTCACCAATACCGCGGGGGGTTAATCATGGCAAAGGATAATGGAATACTTTCAAGATTAATAAGCATCCTCACTAATATCGGAACGCCGGTCGATACTGACATCAGTACAGATATCAAAAATGTTCAAACTGATCTCAATAATCCCAATCAGTATAAAGCGGATTCTACTCTTACAAAGCAGAATGCAATTATAGCGGACACAGAAGATATCCAAACTAAGGTTAATAAAATACCCCTTAGTGATGGGTCTGTAGTTTGGAATTCTACAGCTCAAACGATTATTCAAACTAAAGCAGCAGCTGCATTAACCGCATATGACCCCCCAACACGGGCCGAGGCGACATCCGATAAGGATGAGATACTTGCTGGGCAAGGTGGCGGAGGTGGAGTTGGTGATATTAGTGCACAGCTTGCTACAGACACAACATGGGTGGCTACGGTTGACATAGCCGATTCAGGGGTTTTAACAGGCATAGCTGGCTCTATTTCGGCGTTCACAGCAGCAAGTACAGTGCGATTTCAAGTTACTATAGATGGTTCATTTATCTACCAGAATAACGGGTTCTTTGACTTTGAGGCCATTGGTAATACGCAGTCATTAAGTATTAATATACCTTTTGCGACCTCTTTAAAAGTTGAATTTAAGATACTGGCCGCAGCTAAAGGCTCTTGTTTTTGCCTTACATCATGGAATGTTACTTAAAGGAGCTTGTAATGCCAAATAATTACACTATAATTGTATCCGATGAAGTTGATTCAGCTATTAAGAAAAAAGCTGCCCGTGACAACATTACACCGGATGCACTCATTCAGACACAGTTAGAGTATTACATCGGCTGTGCCTTGTACAGAGACTTCGATCCGAACTCCCCTGTAAACTGTCCCGGACTTACCATCACAGAACGCCTTGAGGTCTATGCAGAGGGCGAGAATAAAGACGAAGCGGCAGCACGGGTAAAAGTAACATCGATCCTCGCGGCGAGGGGGTAACTCATGGCCGGTGAACTCACAATAGTACGGCACCAAAAAAACACGGCACTGACGCTTGTATTTCCCATCTTGGACGCTGACGGGGGCAACACCATCACCGGTCAGGCAGGCGGTGCAGATAGCCAGCGGTCACTCGACGGGGCGTCATTCGCGGCCTGTGCAAACGAGATAGCTGAGATTGGCGCTACTGGATGGTACACACTGCTGCTTACAGCGGCGGAAATGAATAACGATTACATCGCTGCCTTTGTGCAGGGGCTTTCCGCTGGCTCGTGGTTGCCCAGGTTTGCCATACACACGTATGTGGAACCATTGGATATTGCCAACACTGAACTCGCGGCCATACCAGACACCACGGGTAGTCTCAGAGCTTTAATCCAGCTTATCCATGCGTACTTCCGTAACGTTCGTACCGAGACTTCCGGTGTTGAATCACTGAAAAAGGAAGATGGGTCCACTGAACTTGGTTCCCGTACGCTGGCTGACAACGGCACCACCTTCACTCGCGGAGAAATGAATTAGTGGCCATTGACACTGCCGAAAAGCGGCGTAATGTCGCAGGCAACATGCCCATACCGGATGGCACCATCTCCATCTTCGACCGGAGACAGATCGCGGGTAACTACCGTGGGCTGCCTATCGGTGTCTTGCTGGACGGGTCGTTAACCCCTACTGGGGCACTTGGTCGCGCTCTGACCGCTTACCGTGCACTTGACGGGGCTATCACCCCCACAGGCGATGTAGGGCGCACCCTTACGGCGTATCTATCCATAGGTGGCACTCTCGTCGCTACCGGTACGGTTGGGAGCGTCACCATATTCGTAATCTCTCTCGGTGGCGTACTCGCTGCAACGGGCGGTATTGCCATAGCCAACCCGGCGTGGTTGATAATTGACGACAACCTCAACTGGCAGGGGGCGTGGAGCGCCACAGCAGCATATGAGGCTAACGACGCCGTACTCTATCAGAGCGGCGATAACATTCACCTGTTCGTCAGCAAGGTGACGCACAACACGGGTAACACCCCCAGTACGCAGAGCGCGTGGTGGTCCCGCGGCGTGCAGGTACCCTGGCTGAAGGGCGGAGACGCATAAGGAGATAGGTATGAAGATCAACACGCAGAGTGTGATGAAGAATTTTGACGGCAGTGAGATCAAGGACAGGGACAAACCCGTGACACTACGCAGCGTGTGTGTCAACGCACTCACCGTGCCTGAGGCACCGGGTGCCGCGGTGAGCGGTGAGGAGAAGCTCAAGCGCTACATGCTGGCACAGAGGATATACGGTGAGGATGAGGTCGATCTGACTGCGGAACAGGTGACGTTGATCAAAACCCTGGTGAGCGTGAGCTACGGCGCCATCGTGAGTGGGCAGGTCTGGCTGCTCCTCGACCCAGCCGTGGGGGGCAGTGGATGACATACCGTAACCCGCACCGTGGAGGCCGCGCATGACCATTACCCGCGATAAGCGCCTAACCATTGACCATGACTTCATCAAGGGGCATGAGTATGAGGTGCTGGTTGTGGCGCGGAGTACGCCGGATGAGCTGGGCCGCATCAACACGCAGGATCTTGAGAGCGCGCCCAATGCGAGTGTGGTGATCCGTGGTCAAGCTGCGGGACCGGACGCGGTGACGAGTCTGGCCACCGCCGGGGTAGTGGAGGGCGTGAAGCTGAGTTGGACCGCCCCACTGGACGCGGATTATTATGCAACGGAGGTCTACGGTAGCAACGTGGACAACTTCGTCACCGCGACGCAGCTGGACGCTGTGGGGGGTGCGCCGGGTCAGCCGCTTACATACGTTGACGCCCTGGGTGTGGCGGGTCTCACCCGGTACTACTGGGTCATCGTCGTCAACCGCAGTGGGCGGGAGAGTGCGAGGTTCCCCGCGAGTGCGGAGGGTGTGAGCGGTACGAGCAGCGGCATCGCACCGGGCAGCGTGAGCGACTTCAGCCTGGTACCACGCAAGTTTGACAACAACATCATCTACCTCACAGGGGACAGCTGGACCAATGACAGTCCGGGCGCAGGGAGTGTTGCGTGGAACAGTCACACCCTGACCCACGGCGGTGCGGACTTCACCATCGCAGCGAGCAACACCTCGAACACGTTCATCTACTGGGTAGTGGGTGCGTCGAGCTATAGTAAGAGCAATGTCCACCCCAGCGCCGCACTGGGGCCGAATACGTTCTTTATCATCGCGACGAACACGGGCGGCGTGCATGACCTGGCGTGGAACGCACTGGCGAACGCCGTGATTGGTAGCGCGTGGATTGACAACCTGGCTGTGACCAATGCGAAAATAGCAAATCTTGCTGTAACCACAGGGAAAATAGACAATCTGGCCATAGGCACATCTCAAATCGATACGCTGGCCGTCACCAGCGGTAAAATAGCCCTATTGGCCGTGGACACAGCACAAATCGCCTTCTCAGCCATCACAGAAGCTCGGATAGACAATCTGGCCGTCACTACTGCGAAGATCAATGCACTGGCCGTTACGACTGCCAAAATCGATGCCCTGGCAGTGACCGATGCCAAGATAGAAACGCTGGGCGTAAACAAACTAACATCCGGGAGTATCTCATCCCAGGTCATTACACTCGTGATAGACCCCGGACAAGGCGATGCGTTCATCGCAGCCGGTAAGATCGACTTCACGAACACCAGCCCAGGGTTCATCCTCGGTGTAGACGATTCTGATGGGGACACGGCCAAGTTTCTTATCGGTGACAGTGTCAAATTCCTGAACTACGACGGAACCTCCCTCATCGTACAGGGAGGTGATATACAAACAGCAGCCAGTGGCAAACGAGTACATATCAGTAGCGCGGATAATCGGATTGACATTATAGAGGCGGCAGGGACCAACGTTGTCATTCGTATTGATGACGATTTCCCCTTCGTCAGCACGAACCCCGGCATCCAGATCGCAAGCGCTACGGGGGCTCTTATCCGACTCAGCAATGATGCGGCGGTCGGTATACCATCACCCACACAGTACGCCCTCCTACAGGACACTGGACTCAACGTCACGAACGCAATAAACACGGGCAATATAGCCAATATATTCAGCGAGCGTAGTGGAAACTGGGCATCCGGTGCCGGAGCGGGTATCGTTTCGAAGTACAGCGGGTCCGATACTGACTTCATCCTCTTCCAGGGAGCGGTCGGCGCCAATGTCTACTTCGACGTACTGTCTGACGGCGTGATGCATATCAGGAATACCGTACAGATAACAGATGCCGGGGGTGGGTTTGTAGCGGCAAATACAGGCGCTGGGTGGACACCGTTGGAATTCGGGGGTACGGACTTTACCTTTAGTCCGGACAATGTACCGAAGGCGAAGATATCATCGATTGGCGGTTTCTGTATCAGGTTAACCAACAAAACTGGCGTAAACACGATCAAAGGACAGGTCATACAGGCAGATACAGCATCAGATGATGCGTTTATCCTTTCCCCTGCAGACGGGGAGGAGGCGTTTGGTATCGTTCTTGACTCTGGAGTGGCGAATAACGCAGAAGCTTGGATAGTCGTAAGTGGTATTGCCGATGTCGCATTGGAGGACAATACTGCTGGGACTCACGGGCATTGGTGTAGAACGAGTATTATCGAGGCGGGGTATTCGGATTGTACCTTGGCAGCGCCTCCGGGCGGTGGTGTTGCGAATCTAGATAAGCACATGAAAGAAGTAGGGCACTGCCTTGAATCCGTCCTGGCTGGTGGTATTGGTACTCACGTACTGTGCCGCTGTAATCTCCACTGGAACTAACAACACCCGCGCTTCGGTCGCCACGATGGACTCCTACAACACGGGTATTTGATATTGGAAGTAAATATAATTTCAGTATATAGAGATTACATGTAACTGTCAAGTATAATCGACGAGGAGGCCAGGATGGACAAATACACGAATAACGAGCTGGGTATTATCATGAAAGGGCTTGAAAAGTCCAATGAAACGATAACGAGACTGCTTGAAAATGATAACCGGCGGATCGGGAAGCTGGAGACATGGCGCTCATTTATTGTGGGCGGTCTGTCAGTGGTGGCGGCGATAGTCGTGCCACTGCTGTTCCTGTTCATCCGATACGGGATGTCGTAACTACGGAGGGATTGATGGCGAAGTACTTTACTAAGAACGAGTTTGACTGCCGCTGCGGGTGTGGGTTCAACACATGGGACACGGAGGACGGTAAGTGGTTTGTGCGCGGGCTCGACCGGGCGCGGGGCATTGCGGGCATACCCTTCGTGATCAACAGCGGGTGCCGGTGCACCGCGCACAACGCCGCCGTGGGAGGGAGTGCCACCAGTAGCCACCTCCGCATTGCAGTGGACATTCGCGCGACCAGTAGTGCGGACCGCTTCACCATCGTCGCGGCGTTGATCAGCGCGGGGTTCGACAGAGTGTTTCTATACCATGATCGGGATATTATCCATGTGGATGATGACCCAGACAAGCAGCATCCCGCGATGCGGGCATACTGAGGGAGGGTATCATGTCGAGTTGGAAATCAGTATTCAAGATATTTACACGGTACGGGGCCATTGTGGCGAAACTAGCCAAGTACGAGGGCCTTGTTGTGGAGATTATAGACATAGTGGAGGCAGCACGGGCAGCCAGGAGTGAGGACTCCCCTGGCGGCAAATCCTTCACCCAGGCTGAGTATGCTGAGATAGGTCAGCAGATTGTTGAAGCTTTAGCGGTGGCAACGCCCCTTATACGGGTGGGACGATGAGCAAGGGAAAGCGCCGCAGACACCGACCGCGGGACCGCATTCGCAAGCGACCCGCACCGCCACTGAGGCGTGCACCAACTAGAGGGGACCCTGACCGGTCCCCTTCTCTATGGGGGGTGCGATGTATTGATGTGGTGTGAGCGCGCCGCGCCCCCAGAAAGCGCTATGGTAATATAATTTCGGTAGGAGTCCCAACCCCCACCTCGCGCAAAAACCAAGTATGGAAAAAACCACAGTCAGCGTGGAGGGGGAGGGGGAGGGCGTCCGCGCCGGATTGAGCAGAATACGCGTGTCCCCCCTCTGCCCCTACCCTTGCGCCCTGAGGGAGGGGGAAAGTATTTCCATGTTTACATAATATATCTTATGCGAAGTAACGCGGGGTCTCCCCTATCGCTCGTACACGCATAAAATGAAACAACCTGATACGAGTCATTGTGCGCTGTGCCGGTCGTCTATGTTTCGGGCATAGTAAAGAAACCTTAGGGTTTCAAAGGTTTTCTTAGTTGCCCACAGTGTCACCTACGTGACCATACGAACATTCGCCCACTGATAGGTATCACACCTAAGTAGGAACTATTCTGACGCACTTTGCACCATGGCGCGCCCCTCTCTGGTGCATTATGCATCATATAGCATACTCGCTATGTAGCTATACACCCTATCTCGTTGCGGCACACCACTATATTGTCTATTGACATTCCTTGCAAGTATACCCATATTGTATACAGTACTCACCCACCAACAGACTGGAGCCACATCATGAGAACCGCACTCGCTCACCTACTCACACCGATAATGAAAGCCACCGGGTTTCGTTTCAGCAAAGACTACCGCCACGGGACCACCACGTACCACGCCACCGTATACGCGCTCTGTGACACAGTTAGCGCCAATCACTTCGCAGATATGAGCTAAACTATAACGGGGCGCCACCACGGGCCCCTAACACTAACAGACTGGACACACCATGAGACGCACTACCAAGTACATCGCCATAGTCCCCGACACAAAGAGCAGTCACACGTGGTGGTTCATTGAGCATGCAGCCACCTACAAGGCCGTTCGCGACACTTTCGTCCACGACGTCAACATTCTATCCGCCGACTGTAATTGTTTCAGCATGTAAAGGGGTGCACCATGAAGATTAAACTGGAGCATTTTGAGATGTTGAAAAAAGCTTGTGACGACGTAACAGACAAAGCACCTGGGATGTTAGAACAGTACAAACGCTTAGGGTTTTCGCCAAAACGCTACCGTTGGGATATTCTTTGGGCCTCAACTGTCAAGTCAAGTTGGATATCAGAAAACCTTTACCCGTATATGGACGACACTCACATTGATACGGCTCTTAGGAATATTGTAAACCAGAGTTGGTAACAATTAACATAAATGAGGGGAAGCACGATCATGAAAGTAACCGAATCGGAAATAAACAGACACCTAGGTATTGCCTGTAATATTGCGGCAACACTGATTGAGAAACGTGCCCGCGCTATTTTACGTCGTCACTCTAATTTACATGAATTTGTAATGGCTTGCGGTGTTGCAACATTCACCACTAAAAGCGGTATTATGATAAATGTTATAAGCGCTGGTTGTCCTAAATACATGGACTCGTTTGGAAAATTTGTATCAAGGTGTAACGGGTATTTACGCATGTGCGGTAATCCAATGCGCTTTACTGTAAAGGGTAAGAAAATAACCACTTGGTAATACTATCAATCGTCGGGACAATCGCAGACTAAACAGGAGAGGAAGTACACCATGTCACGCGAACAATCTGATATAATCAATGATATACAAGAGGAAATCAGCAAGTACAGTGCGGAGCAGGAACAAACACCGCAAGATCACGCCGTGCGGCATAATTTTCTAAATGGTGTACGCTCGGGATTGGAAATTGCATTACTATTAACGAGAGTACAGGATTAATATTACAGGAGAGCGCACAATGGAAGCATTAAAAAGCACCAGATCACTCGTACCCGCCCCTATAACCACCAATGATAATTTTTGGGACTGTGAGTGCCATGACGTGTACATTCACCACAAAACTCATTTGGAGTGTAACCAGTGCGGGGCAACCCGTGAGGAACAGCCGGATAGTATCCAACATGAACTTCTTGAATACTGTGAATTTATCGAAATCGTGATAGGCGGTCAGCATGTCAGGCTAATGTATGATGATATCGTTGATTTTACGGAAGTAAATTAAATATCACACCACAAAACACGGAGGCAAGTGCTATGCAATCGTACAAACATTACAACGCTCTACTGACGGGACGTAACAAGAACAGCCGCAAACTCGCCAATAACACGTATGCAATCCGGCATACTGACACAATCGCAATCCGTCTACACTCCACCGATATCATCACGTATCACCTAAATGGTCACATAACGTTTGATGACGGTGGATGGCGCACGGTCACGACAAAGGCACGTATAAATAAATTCAGCCCCTATTGGATATCACAGGAAAAAGGTGTTTGGCACATTGGCACCCGGGCAATATGGCAACAGGGACGCTTTGAACAGCCCGGCAAGTCACATCTATACTATACTGGTATCACCTTGAACCGTAACGGCAACCCGCTCAGAGTACGCAAAACCGACGGCAAAGAGAAACTTCGCAAACAGATCACGGCATACATCGCCAAATTGAAAGCCCTGGACATATTACCCAAACCGGGAAGCGGTGATTGTATTCTATGCCGTCTTAATGACACCGATTGCCTTGAACAGCATCTTGACGAAAAATACATTCGTGGTTCTCTTATCATGAATGCATTGAAAGTGAACGGCACTGACGGTGATGGGGTGGCTATTGTATGGCACATGTTTAACAGAGGCAATAAACAGCACGTTATAAATAGCGTTCGGCGTTATTTCAAGCGTAACCTAGGCATTGCATAAACCACCGGGCGGCATGTCCTGCACAGTGTGCCGCCAAACCATAAAGGAATACAACCATGCAAGCAATAACAACAAGATACCACGCGCCAACGGACAAGTTGGATTCGAGGGTATCAGCAAAAACAGCAAGCGGCGTTCGTATGATCATGGACTGGAATAGTACCTTGAATTGTGAAGAAAACCACCGGGCGGCGGCTCGTGCCATGTGCCATGACCTGGCCTGGTCAACAACATTCGTAAGCGCAGGACTCAGCAGGGACGGTGATATGGTGCACGTGCTCACTGACCATACCGTACTACCCAAGCTGGACGACCTAACGTCCAATTTCCGAGCGGACGAACTCGCGTCAATAGATACTGAGACAGATGGTGATTACGTGCCATCTATCCAGTTTTACGGAGCAACACAAGGATGCACAGAACAAATGAATGTCACTTATGAGGAAGTTGAGGCAATCCGAGCGATACTGGTACGATAACACACCACCGGCCCGGTATCGCATGCCAGGATACCGGGTTAAACATCCATCAAAGGGGATATCATGCCAATCACCTTAACTTATGTCATATGTATGGCCGCAGGGCGCGACGCGGGCAATGCTCACATGCGGAAGGCCGGGCGCACTATCTGGAACCTTGACGACCGTAACGCCGCCGCACGCGAGGCTAACAGGCTGCTTGACATCATGGGCATAGTGTGAGCACGGGCGGAACGGGGGCGGTTTCAAACACGGGGTTTCAAACAGGGAAGGTTTCAAATGCCTACGATACCAATAACTGAGTACCAGTTACCAGACGGCCATAAATGCCACACAACCATGGAGGTAGAACCCGCCATTGAAGACCTATTCAACCGGTTTAAAATGAAAGCCTCTGCGGAAATCCTACGCACTGGCGAGATTGTTGTATACATTACATTGCCCGACTGGGATGCGATGGATGTGCTGTTGGAGATCTGCAACAATGGATCATCCACTGGCAGATTACTATCCCCGGTCGAGGGTATGTTGAAGCTCATCAGAGAAGCGGCAGAACTGGAAAGCAGCAATACACACGGTTTCAAAGGAGGTACACATTGAAGGTCAGGGTATTACGGCTACTCGAATACTACGGGGAAGAGGAAGCAGTCCGCGACCACTTGGAAAAACGCGGCGTCGTCGGGTATAAGCCGGTGCGTTACCGGGACGCGAACAATGAAGGGCATACAGTGGCTATCCGGGAATGCATGCTGGGGGAGTTCCCCATACCACTGCCGGACCCGCCCACTGGCGCCCCCACACAGGCGGTTTCAAAGGAGAGCACGGAATGACGGATCAAGCGAAGAAAGAGCGGTGGGAGGTTGACGGTCACAGGATTACTGAAAACAGGATTGAGATAATAGATGTCATTAGGGACTATGATGAGCCATACGACGCACACCTTTCCCGTATCCATGACATCTGCGCAGAGCACAACGCCTGTCTCGACATACCGCGAGAGGAGTTGGAGAAGGGGATTGTGAGGGAGATGATAAATGAACTCCGATATATTAGGGAGTTTGGAGGCGGACGTGCGATCAAGCTCATCCTCAGACGACTGAAAGGTGGCGAGTGATGTTCCAACCCACAGCTGGTTTCAAATCCCACGCGGAGTATCGCAGGGCGGCGCAGCGGGCGCGCATGAATAGACTGTTACGAGGCCTTGTCGCATCAATGAATGAGCTGGCAGCTAACGCCCGTCGCTGCACTGCTGTTTTCTCAGCGCTGCCTGTAATGATGTATCGCCACCAGCGCGATTTCAATCAAGCGCTCAATGACGTCCAGTCTATAGGGAAGGGGAAAGACACGCGATGATCACAACCATGACGAGGGATAGTCTCACACTGGTGCTGGAGGAGCGGGACATCACGGCGGCACTCCCACGCACCCGCCGCACGGCGGCGGACATCGCACGGGTCTGTAGCGCGCTGGAGGGCAGCAACCTCCTCTGCGCGGTAGTGCGGGATCAGGTACGGAGCGCGGTCCAGACACTGTGGCCGGACATGGATGGGGCGTACACCGTGACGGCGCTCGATGGCACGCTCAGTTTGCAGCCCACGCTCACGGCGGCACGGCATTGTGGGCGGCGCATAACGTCGGAGGGCAACCCCCTCACCGTGGTCACGCAGGATGGGGTAGACATCGCGTCGTTCTACTGGGATGGCAGCGTGAAGGAGGTGGGGGAATGATAGAGGGTTGATGCGAAGGAGATCCGCAAGGCGCGCCCCTCTGCCGGTATAGTTTCATAACTATACTTGCACGCAAGTAACATGTAGTACCGGCGTCGCTCCCTCACCCCACATCATGGGGTTGCACTGTGGCGTGGAATGCAGCATATTTCATACGTACATTCTATCACGGGATGACAATCACAACCCACAGAAAGGAACCAACGGTGAGATAACCAACAGGCAACAGGCGGGCGGTGCGCGGGGGACTCCCCGGGAGTGCACCGCCCTCACATTCACAACGGAGGTAGGGAATGTCATTGACACTGAAGGACGTACAGAAGGGCGCGCAGGATGCGCTGGATCAACCACTCACCCCCCACAGTTGGGCGCTCAACGGCACCGGGCAGCTCCAACTGGAGTTGGCGGACCCGGACGGCAACATAGTGCGCCTGCTGCTCGAACCCGTCGCGGCACCACTGATCATACC
>SDBT01000698.1_pt1 | contig 54405 bp, 42 predicted proteins | sample 2277101 | NCBI WGS metagenome assembly SDBT01 (sample SAMN10404973, study PRJNA504765) | marine sediment metagenome | isolation source: marine sediment core GS10_PC15, 103 cmbsf | place: Arctic Ocean: Southern Knipovich Ridge | collected 2010 | reverse complement strand
CAGCTCTCTGGGATGAACTTTGGACAAAATACCTGAAGATCCATAAGCAGTTAAGATTTTCTAGATTGAGAGTTTCCTATGCTTGGATATAATACTTTCCCGTCACTTTGGGACAAAGCCTAAAAATATGATCCATTATGTTTTATCGTTAATTAATTCAATCACCAAAGTGCTTATGAATCCTGATAATAATGTTTTATTGAGGATATTCGAAAAAAAATAGTAAAAAATTTAAGCTTTAGAAAAAATGTTACATTAATTATTTCCCGACAATTAGATTGTAGTTGGGGGGCAAATGTAGCAATTAATCTAGACAAAATATAAACCAAATATCTAAGTTCCGTTCCCTTTTTTTAAATTTACCTCCAAATAGAAATGCAATAAGTAAGATATTCACAAATATCTTGTGATATATTTGTTTAATAAGTTTCATAGTCAACGATAAGTTCCCATGTTGCCTGATTTTTTTTACACGCTCTTCATAGTTATTTCCCCGTTCTTTGAACAAATATCCTTGAATATTTCCAAGAGCCCGATAAAGCCTCGAAAACAATTCTCCTCCATATCCCCTATACCCGAGGCAATGTGCCCCCAAAGCTCGCTCAATCCGCCCAATATCCTCTTTCGTATATTCACGAAAGTGCAATGGGCTTGCTCGATGTCCATTAGATGGAAGTCCCAAAATCACTGTCCCTTTGTCTTTGAGTACTCTCTTAATTTCAGAGAACAGCAAACTCTCGTCGGGAACATGTTCTAATGATTGACTTGCCACTACAATGTCAAAGTAGTTATCTTCATATGGTAGGCTGTCTTCCTTCGCCATTCTCAGATCGTAATCCCTCTGATCAGAAAGTGTATTAATAGCTTCTAATGAGACTTCTACTCCATGACAAATGGCGCCAAGCTTGTCAAAAAGAAATAATACGTCACCCGTTCCAAAACCAAAATCCATCACTTTCCTCTGGACTGTAGGGATCTCATAGTCTTTCAACAATCTACTAATAATGGCAGGATTCTTGCGCACCTCAAAAGACAGAGAGCCATCATGACATTTATAGTTTACTTTGTAGTACTCAGCATTTAGCTTGTCTATTAGCATGACAGTTCTCGTTCAAGCTTATCTTTAAAAGATAAGAATGTCCCTCTAGTGGTTGCGAAAATTCTTAACCAGAGTCCATAATTTGCACTCACTAGTACCTAGAAAAGAGCTTATCACAGGTAAAACAGTTAGGGCAACGCTGGAAAAGTGAAAATAAAATCCGAAATCTCATAGTCATAAAGGTTAAGACAGATCCCGCCAAGAATCAGTAAAAGACAGCTATGGAATTCTTCAAAATTATTCCCTTCTCTCTTGGGCTGTCATCAAGAGTTCCTTTCGATAACTTTTTGATCTTCTATGATGCGATTGAAAATCTTTGCTCTAAAACGAATGCTGATAGGGGCATAATGAAGGAGAGGGATTAGCATGAAAAAAATGTTTATTATGATATCTTATGCGATAATTTCATTTTCTCATTGTGCTTATATCTTTGAACGAGGTCCTCAGCAGAATTGCATGTATATTTAAAAAGTCAAATTGTTTAATGACATACGACCAAACAATCTTCATGTAGAAAATCCTACTATCTTAAGTAGAAATCCATTTTAAATAATGCAAGATAAGATCTTGGTTTCAACTATAATACCTACCTATAATTCTGCTCCTTATTTAGCGAAATGCCTTAAATCAATTAAGAATCAAACTTATCCTCATATAGAGATCATTGTAGTTGATAACCACAGCAAAGACACAACTGGACAAATAGCTCAGCAATATGGCAATGTATATATTAAAGGACCGGAAAGATGCAGTCAGCGAAACTATGGAGCAAGTAAAGCTTCGGGAGTTTTTTTCTTCTTTATTGATTCAGATATGGAATTGGAACCAGAAGTAGTTGAAGAATGCGTAAATGAAGTATTAAATAGAAATATTGATGCTATTGTTATCCCTGAGATATCTGTTGGAGATGGATTTTGGACAAGATGCAAAGCACTTGAAAGAAGTTGCTATATCAAAGATAGTTTAATCGAGGCAGCTCGATTTTATAATAAAAAAGCTTTTTTTAAGGTTACTGGATACGATGAGAATCTGGTTGCAGCTGAGGATTGGGATCTATCTTTGAGAATTAAAAAGGCCGGCTTTTCTTTTTCGCGAATAAATGCTTTAATTAAGCATCATGAAGGAAAACTAAGTCTGAAAAATACAATAAAAAAGAAATACAGCTACGGATTGACCATTAGTAGATACATAGAGAAACATAAAGAAGAGGCTAAAAAACAATTTATGATAATTCGTCCATCTTACTTAAGAAATTATAAGCGATTATTACAGCATCCCGTGTTAACAATGGGATTTATAATTATGAAGACCTGTGAATTAGGTGCCTTCACATGGGGGATGATATTAAATAAGTATTTTGCGAATTACGATTTCAAAGATTAAAATAATACTTTTTTCTATTCAGCATTTTACTATTTAACCAGAAAAAATGAACGGGCTTAGAAAAAATGAGCAAAAAATAAGAATCCCTGTCGGATATTTTCGCATTGATAACGAAGCACGAAAAGCTATCAATGAGGTCTTGGATAGTGGGAAAATATCTGAAGGGCCCAAGGTTAGAAAATTTGAGATCCAATTTGCCAAGTATGTAGGAACTAAATACGCTATTGCTGTCAGCTCTGGGACATCAGCCTTAATGGCTGGACTTTTAACGCTAATCCATACTCATAAAGTAAAGCCAGGTTCAAAGGTTATCACTACTCCATTATCCTATGTGGCGACAAGCAATGCCATTGTGAGAAGTGGATTTGAGCCAGTCTATGTAGATGTTGATAGAAAGACATTTGGTATTACTGCCGAAAATATCGAGAATCATCTAAATAGAACCAAAGATCTGAAGGAATATTCTATTATTTTGCCCGTTCATTTAATGGGTTATCCGTGCCAGATGGATGAGATAAATAAAATTGCAGAAAAATATAACTTACTAACTTTTGAAGATTCTGCACAAGCTCATGGTAGTCTATATAAAGAGAAAAAAACTGGGTCTTTATCTCTGTTGAGTGCTTTTTCTTTTTATATTGCTCATAATATTCAAGCAGGGGAACTGGGAGCGATAACAACCGATAGCAAAGAGATTAGTAAGCTATTGAAAAAAATTAAAGCAAACGGAAGATTATGTGATTGTCCTCTTTGTATAAGAGCACAAGGCAAATGTCCTAGGAAGCTCACGGAGGGCGATGAAGATAATGATCCTCGTTTTACTCATGATTTTATTGGTTTAAACTTTAAGACGATGGAATTTCAAGCTGCATTGGCTTTGCCCCAGTTGGCTAGAGTCGGCAAGATAATTAAAAAAAGACAGAAAAATGTAAAATATCTTAATCAACATCTTAAGAAATTCGATCAGGTATTTGATTTGCCAAATTATTCTAACGACGTAAGCTATTTGGCATACCCCTTAGTAATAAAAGATACAAAAGTCATTTCAAGAAAGAGATTGCGTTTTGAATTGGAAAAGAATGGAGTTGAAACGCGTCCAATATTTGGATGTATTCCTACACAGCAACCTGCTTATAGCTATCTTAAAAAAACATATGAAGGGAAATTACCAAATGCAGAGTATATAGGAAAAAATGGTTTATATATAGGATGTCACCAGTATTTAGAACAGAAAGATTTGGAATATGTCATTGAGGTTTTTCAAAAGATTTTGGGATAGGAGAAACATTGGATTTCTGGAGGAATAAGAAAGTATTGGTTACGGGCGGAGGGGGATTTATCGGGTCTCATCTAGTAGAAGAGCTGGTTAAGAGGGAAGCTTGTGTCCGGGTAGCGGATTATTTCAATAGTAATGCTTCAAAGAATCTAAAAAAAGTAAAAACTGAAATAGAATTAATAGAGAAAGATTTAAATGACTTTAAAAATTGCTTAGCTGTTTCTAAGGATCAGGAAATCGTTTTAAATCTTGCTGCAAAGGTGGGAGGAGTAGAGTTTAATAGAAAGTATCCTGGTACTTTGTTACGAGATAATACAATTGTTGGTTTTAATATGTTAGAGGCGTCTCGACTAAATAAAGCCGAAAGGTTTTTAGTAGTAAGTTCTGCATGTGTTTACCCTCGTCATTGCACCATTCCAACCCCAGAAGAAGAGGGTTTTAAAGACAATCCTGAACCCACAAATCTTGGATATGGATGGGCTAAGAGAATATTAGAAATTCAGGCTCAAGTATATAGTCAGGAATTTGGCATGAAGATTGCTATTATTCGCCCATTCAATACCTATGGTCCGAGAAACTGTTTTGATCCAGAAAGAGCTCATGTTATTCCAGCATTGATTATGAGAATTTTTAATGGCGAAAATCCTTTAAACGTTTGGGGAGATGGCGAACAATCCCGCGCTTTCCTTTATGTTGAAGATTTAGTAGAAGGACTGCTTAAAACAATTGAGAAATATCCCGTCTGTAGTCCATTAAATATAGGAACGGCAGAAGAGATTAAAATTAAAGATTTGGTTAAATTAATCATTCGTCTATCTGGCAAAAATCCTGAGATTTTATTTGACACCTCCAGACCTTCTGGCCAACCGAGAAGAAACTGTGCTACGGCTAAGGCGAAGGAGATGATTGGGTTTGTAGCAAAGATTAATATTGAAGAAGGTATTAAAAGAACGATTGAATGGTATAAAAATGAATTCATTAAGTGAATTAAAAAATAAAAAAGTAGCTATTGTTAGTCATGTATATGCTCCGAGCACAGCTCATGAATTAGAGGAATATTTAAGAGAAAAAGCGGCCAAGATAATCTTTATTGGCCATCCATTCACTTTTGTATGCAAAGACAGCCGATCTTGGTTTCGTTTAACTAATGCGCAGGGTTATTTATATAAAGAACATAAGGGCTATGAAATAAAAAAACCGAATTTTTTGGTCTATATGAAAGATGTGTTCTATACTCTTATATGGATATTAAAGACCGGTAAATATGATCTCTATGTTGGAGTTAACAATTTAAATGCATTCACCGGTTTAATTCTGAAGAAATTGGGACGAGTGAAGAAAGTAGTTTTTTATACTATCGATTATATCCCCCAACGAACAAAAAACAAATTATTGAACAATCTTTATCATGGGCTTGATTCCTTTTGTGTGACTCATTGTGATAAGACATGGAATTTATCTCCAGTTATGGTGACAGAAAGAGAAAAGAAAGGAATCCATATTAGATTTAGAAATAGACAAATTACGGTTCCTATTGGGACTAATTCAAATACAAAGATACATCCTATCAAAGATATTGACCGATACAGCATAGCCTTTGTAAGTCATTTGAAACCTGGAACTGGAATTGAACTATTATTTGATGCCTTGAATCAAATAATAAAAACAATTCAAGAGGTTAAACTTGTTATTATAGGGAGAGGGCCATTAAAAACAGATTTGGAAAAACAAGCAATTAAGTTAAAACTGGATAGATATATTGAATTTACAGGTTTTATTCCTGAAAATTCAGTACTTGAAGAAAGATTAGCTAAATGCGCTGTAGGAGTGGCTCCTTATTTTCCCAGCCCAGATTGTCTGACTCAATATACAGATCCTGGGAAACCCAAGACTTATCTCTCAGCAGGTCTCCCTGTGATAATAACCCGAGTCTCACAGATAGCTAATGAGTTAGAAAAAGAGAGAGCAGGACTGGTAATAAAATATGATAAGAATGAACTTGCTCAAGCAATCATTTCCCTTTTTACTGATGATAGACTTTTCTTAGAATATAGACAGAATGCCATAAGATTTGCATCTAAATATTCTTGGGATAATGTCTTTCACAAAGCGTTAGAGAAAACGATTTAAAGAAACAAAGAAAAAATGATATTATGGATAAACTAGATTCATCCAAAAGTAATCCTCTGAATTCGATTAAGCCTTTTTTAGACAAAAAAAGAATTTTATTGCTGTTATGGCATCCTAATACAAAAGCTATAAGTTCTGGTGGTTTTATAAGAATCAGGGAATTTTTAAAAGTAATTCCTGATGACTTTACAATCGATGTCCTTGATAATTACACAACAATATTGAAAAAGGAAAAAAATATTAGAGATATTTATCAATATAAAATTCCTAAATTTATAACATATATAGAAAAAAAATCTTTCCTTTTGGGACGGCTATCAGAAAGTATCGTAATTTTTTTCAAGATAGTAAAAAAAGGAAGTTATTTAAATAAATCCAGGAGATATGATGTTATTTATGTTCCGACAGGAGAAACATTTACAGCACTGGCAGCAATTCTGCTTTGCACGTTATTTAAAGTCAAAGTTGTAATAGACTGTCTCAATATAGAGATGCCAACTGAGACCGGGAAAGATTATTATCGGAATTTACGTCAGTCCGGCTATACGATTTTGCACTCTATAACCGTTCCTTTATATATACGTCTTTTTAGACCAATTCTAATTAAATTCTTTAATAAAGCAGATTATATAGTTACAGTTAGTCCATTCCTAAAAAAAAAGCTTCATAGTTTTGGCGTTAAGACACATATCGACTTTACTCCATCTGGAATTGATTATGCCTATTTTGCCCTGGCACCCAAACACAAAAAAATTTATGACGGTATATTTATTGGAAGACATGAGCTAACTAAAGGTATTTTTGATTTAATCAATGTGTGGAAAATAATTGCGTACCACTATCCTTCTGCCATTTTACGTATGATAGGTTATTGCGATAACTCCACTTATAACAATCTTATGAAAAAAATAAAAAAGGATAATTTGGAAAATAACATTATTATAGTTGGAGAAGTTTCAGAAGACGAAAAAATTAAAAATCTCAAACAAAGCAAGATATATATTCATCTGGCTTTAATGGAACCACTTTTTCCGGTCATTTCTATTTTGGAAGGATTGGCCTGTGGTTTGCCTTTGGTCGGTTATGATGTTACTGCTTATCAGGATATCGATGAGATACACCACAATAGAGCAATTGCTTTAGTTCCAGTTGGAGATTATAGGAAAGCTGGCTTAGAAATAATAAAATATCTACAATTATCACAATCGGAGGTGGATAAAGTAAGCTATACTGCACAGGAATACGCCAAAAGATTTGATTGGAAACAAATCGCGGAAAAACAATTTAATATTGTCAGAAATACTGTTCGATCCGGAGCAGGATAATGCAACACCGTTTATTGGATATTTTATCTTGTCCTTTTTGTCAAGGATTTCCGTTACGCGTGGAAATCAAACAGGAAAACGTCTCATTATTTAATAACCAAGACTTCACATCAAAACTGAGCAAGGCTGATGACATATATAAAGCACCTATTGCAAAAGAAATAGTAAGTGGCAGCCTCCATTGTCCGAATTGTCATATGGAATTTGAGATAAAAAATGGCATTCCAAATTTTATGTGCAATGAAAGTTTTATAGAAGATGATATTTTGAAACAAAAGATTGAATATGACAATATCAAATATGGGAAGTCTTGTTGGTATCCGCGCATTGTGATCGATAGAGTTAGATCAAAAATAGATAATTCTTTTGATCGAGATAGTTTTCTATTAGACCTTGGTACCGGGGGAGGAGTGTGGGCAAATGTATTTAGTAAACGTTTCTCTGTTATTGGTCTTGATATTGATATTTTTAATTTATATAACGGAAAGAAAAAATACCCTCATATTGATTTTGTCTGTGCCAGTGCCACAAAATTACCTTTTAGGAATAATAGCATATCGATAATCTTCTCTGGGTTATTCCTTCATCATTTATATCTTGTGGGTTTGGATAAAATTTTTAAAGAAATTTATCGAAGTTTAATTTCAGGGGGTCAATTCTTAGCTTATGAGCCCAACAAATATCATCCAGTAACACTTTTAATTTTCAATCTAAAAAAGTTTCTAATTCGTCATTTTGGCCAAAAATTTGTTTGGCGTACATTTGGCCTATTTCAGACCTTTGAGGAATATATATTATCACCGCGCGAAGTTCGATCCATCGCTATCAATACCGGATTTAATTGCCAGATAGAAACTTGTTTTGGTATCCCTAGTATAGTTTTGGACAAGATGTCTTATTTAAATAAGATCAGTCAAATTCTAGAAAAAAATATTTTTTTAGCTGGAAGTTTTTTCATAGATGGCAGAAAACGATAATCAACAAAGAACTGTCTTTCTGTTTAGATTAATATGCAAATTTAAAGAAAATTAATGAAGAAGATATATCTATCGATTACAAAACATAGAGTTTTCGATATTCTCTTTTTATTAGCTTTGAGCATATTTTGCTATCGTGGATGGTTTAAACCTGGAATGATAGTATTTGGTGATTGGTCATATTATCCTCAAGAATTTTTAATTGATTTATGGAATTTCCCTTTTTCCTGGACATCTAGATATTTTATTGGACCAAGTTTTATGCTACATGGTTGGCCTCTTCAATGGATAACGAGCCTCATAGCACGCTTAGGTTTTGATTTTGGGATTTCCGAAAGATTTGTTTATTTTTTCCCGTATATAATCATATCTGTATTGGGAATATACTATCTTACATTCACCTTATTTAAAAAGCGTATTATTTGTTTGTTCTCAACACTCTTCTATATCTTTAATATTCCTACCCTTATGGTAGTAGCCGGTGGATTGTTAAACCGCATGACTGCATATGCCTTGGTTCCATTGACAGTTGCTTTTTTTATAAAAGGAAAAAGAGAAGGAAAATTTATAAATTACTTACTTAGTGGAGCACTTTTAACAATAATTACATTTTACGAACTTCGTGTTGCTTATATAGCTGTTGGGATCATAATTTTATTTTTTTTCCCACACATTTGGCAGTTAATTATTAATAAAGGACAAAGCTTAAAAAATATTATAATGCCAGTCGTCCATTTAGGCCTTGTGTTAATTATCCCTTTTATATTAAATTTTTACTGGATTTATGCTTCGTATGCTTCGAAGTCCTCATATATGATGCCTGGGTATAATTTATCTGGCGTTGTAAATGCACTAAGTTATTATAAATTAAAGCACTGCTTAGCAGTTTATTTACCATGGTGGCCCCCAGGTTCTACTGGTTTACAGAAGATTGGTTTAGGCTATTACATTGTTCCTATATTAGTTTTTATGGCAATATTTTTTCGTCCAAAAAATAAAAACACAAGGATATTGACCTTATTGGCCATTATATCTGTAATACTCACTGCAGGATCGAATCCACCTTTTGGAAAGTTGTACATTTGGTTATTTAAGCATTTTCCGGGATTTGATGCTTTTCGTGATCCGGGCAAATTTTTCATGTTAATTTGTTTAGCTTACGCTCCGTTATTGGGCATCTCAGTTGATGCTATAGCATCAAAACTAAAGAAAATCCGCTTTAGGAGAATATCCAACTCCTTCAAAATAAAACATCTTAATACCATATTTTTACTTGCAACTTTCTTTATTCTTATATCTCTTATTTGGCCAGCAATGACTGGAAAATTGAATGGAGCATTTTCTAGTGACAGAATGCCAGAGGAATACAAGAAGATTGAAGAATTTATAAAAAGTCAGCCCGAAAGTTTCAGAACTTTTTGGCGCCCTACCGTAGGAAAGTATCCTTTTTATAGCTTTAAATATCCTTTTTTTTCTGCAGGTCATACTTCATACACTCCAGCTCAAGTTCCAACTCGTTATTTTTTTGGAGAAAACTGGGGGGATGGTAATGTGTTTAACCGTTCTAAATACGTTGCAAAGATATTGGGAATATTGAATGTAAAATATTGTTTTATTCCTCAAGAAGATTATCTTATCTCTTGGTTAGGAAGAGATAAGGATTTTTATATTTCTACTTTCCAAGATAAGATTGGTCTTGAAAAAATAGAAATAAGTAACAATATATTCACATTTGAAAATAAATATTTTGTTCCGCGGATTTTTGCTACAAATCAATCAGCTTTGGTTGTTGGATCAAAAAAGTTTCTTTTAGACATTGCAGATTTTAAGGATGTTGACATTTCCAGCTTTGCGGTATTTTTCTCAGCTGAACAAAAATTTCTGAATCGGAAATTATTAAAAACTGCTAATAGTGTAGTGTTTTATGACCAAGCTGCTAGTGATCTTGTACTAAATTCTGTCTCTGACAAATACCGATATGATTTGACGAAATATGCTACTCGTGCAGACGAAGCCATTTTGGACAGATGGACAAATATTTCCGTACCTCCTGCTGATACTTTCGGGTACTTATATGGAGCGATGACCCAGAATCCAAATGGGGCTATTTTTGATCAGAATGGTTTTAATTGTGAACTTGTTCGTCCAATAGAAGTCAATGTTGAAAAATCTGGAATTTATGAAGTATGGATTAGGGCAATGAAAGGACCGAACATGGGTTCATTAAGCATTTGGTCCTCTAAGCGCAGAAATATGACTTATTTCAGAAATTATTTTCTTAATGATAAAGAGTTAAAAGACCACAATTTTTATTTTCAATGGATTAAGGCTGAACCGATTTTATTAGATGAAGGTATAAATTATTTTGGCATAACAAACAAAAATGGCAGAGGGATGCTAGACCAACTAATTGTTATCCCGCAAAAAAATGTTGAAGCTCTGTCCTCAGAAATATCAAACGTTTTAAAGTCAAAAGATATTGTTATATTCAAGAATTGTGATAGCTCGGCTATTAACGTTCCTATTCCTACCAATGGAAAATATCAAATAATTGCCCAGATTGTTAATGAAAATCACTCCGGTAATTTGGATATCCATGTCAATGATCTTATCATAAAAAATCTATCTGTCGATGAAAGAGAAAAATCATATTCAGAATTTACAGAAGCCTATTTTAAGACAGGAGTTAATCGAATTTTTTTATCTAAACAAGGTGAAGGAGAAGTTAAGCTGCAGAAACTTATTTTGTATAAGACAAATGAATCCGCAGATTCCATTGAAGAGCTTTTTGGGAGAGGAGAAAGAATTCCCGTAGACTGGGAAATGATTAATCCAACAAAGTTCAAGGCAAAATTAAACACCAAAAAACCTGCCTTCTTGGTATTTTCAGAAGGATTCGATCCGCGCTGGACTTTAAATCTTGAGAGTCCGGTAAGATCCTTAAAAACATACGGAATGGTGAATTCCTTTTTTATTGACAAACCGGGGATAACCGATGCAATATTAGAGTTCACTCCTCAAAGATATATATATAAGGGATTATGGATTTCTGGTATTGGATTTTTACTAATATGTTGCTTTTTATTCTATACAGGTGTCCGTTTACTAATGAAAAGCATCCATATAAAAGATTCCAAAAAAGATTTTTTTTCAGGTAAAACAAAGTAAGACAAAACAAAAAATCAATAAAAGGGATTCAAATGTCAAAAACAAAGGTTGTAATTCTATGTGGAGGTAAAGGAACTCGTTTACGGGAAGAAACAGAATTTCGTCCTAAACCAATGATAGAAATTGGTGGAAAACCAATACTCTGGCATATTATGAAAATCTATGCCTTTTATGGTTATACCGATTTTGTACTTTGTATTGGATATAAAGGTGAGGTGATTAAAAATTATTTCTTGAATTATGAAGCAATGAATAGTGACTTTACAATATGTTTAGGCAGACCCAATCAGCTTGATTTTTATAGCAATCACTCGGAGAAAGACTGGAGAATAACTATCGCTGATACTGGAGAAGATACCATGACAGGGGCCCGCGTTAAACAAGTCGAGAAATACATTGATGACAATGAATTTATGCTTACCTATGGTGATGGAGTTGCAGATATTAATATAAATAAATTGATTGAATTTCATCACTCCACCGGGAAAATAGGAACCGTTACAGGAGTTCAGCCGCAATTGCCATTTGGAAAAATTATACATAAAGACGGCCAAGTAAAAAAATTCAGTGAAAAACCTAAGTCAACAGAGGATTATATTAACGGTGGTTTCTTTGTATTCAACCGTGATTTCTTTAAATATCTTTCTTCAGATTCTATGTGTGTTTTAGAAAGAGAGCCTCTGGAAAAACTATCTAAGGAAAGGAATTTGAGCATGAATTTTCATTCTGGATACTGGAACTGCATGGATACCTATCAGGACTATTTATTGTTAAACAAATTATGGGAAAAAGGCGAAGCATATTGGAAGGTTTGGGAATAATAGACATTATGTTCACTGTTTTATTAATAAATCCATATCTAACTACAGATGAAAACAATCGATTATTTCCAATAGAACCTTTAGGATTACTATATCTTGCAACTTATGCCAAAAGGGAAATTGAAAGATTCAAGTTAGATATTAAAATCAGCATTCTCGATGCCCAAATGGAAGGTGACAAATTTTGTATTAACACAGATAGAGGTTATCGTTCAGGACTAACTGATCTACAATTACAAAACATAATACACCAATACAAACCTAATATAATTGGAATATCAAATAATTACACTGCCCATACTAAAGACATATTAGAAATATCTAAAATAGTAAAGGAAGCTTGTCGAGACAGCCTTTTAGTAATTGGCGGAGCACACGCAACAATTGCACATAATGATTTAATAAAAAATAAAGAGATTGATATTGTAGCTCGAGGTGAGGGAGAAACAACATTTTGGGAAATCATACAAACAACATATAAAAAGAATGATTATGAAAACATTTTAGGGATAACTTATAAAAAGGAAAATAAAATAAAAATAAATCCTGAAAGGCCTGTAATAGAAGATATAAATACTTTACCTATTCCAGATCGTTCCTTAATCCCCTATGAAAAATATCTATCACACAGTGATTATTATTTAACCAAGAATAAACCTGTGGGCACAATGTTCTCTTCAAGAGGTTGTCCCTTTAAATGCATTTTTTGCAGTACCCAAAAAGTCTGGACAAACAAATGGCGGGGACGGAGTCCTGAGAATATTATCAATGAAATTGAGTATTTAAAAAATAATTACAATATAAAAGAAATTTGTTTTCAAGATGATCAGTTTATGGGGAATAATAAAAGGATCATTAAACTCTGCAATTTGATTTTTAGGAAAAAATTAAAATTAAGTTTTATTGTTCCACCAGGTATTTCTCCTATATTAATCAAGGAAGATGTGATTGATGCAATGATAAAGGCAGGATTCTATAGAATATGTTTTTCTATTGATGTAGGTACAGAAACAGCAAAAGTGTTTGCCAGAAAACCTATTAAACTTGAAAAAATGAGAAATCTTATTAAAAAAGCAAACTCAAAGGGCTTATGGACTTATGCAACGTTTGTAATTGGGTTCCCTCATCAAACTGAAGAGGACATAAATAAAAATATTGAGTTTGCCTATGGTTTGCGTCTTGATTTTCTTCGATTTTACATTGTACAACCACACTTAGGTTCTGACCTATATGATATCTATAAGAAAAAAAAATGGTTAGATAAAGAAGCAGTTGAAGATTATCATTCTGTTTTTAATAGTTTGTTTGGTACTGAAAAAATTTCAGCAAAACGTTTAGAAGAATTAAGAAATAACGCAGAAAACAAATATTTGAAATTCCATTTACGTCATTTTTTTAATCCCTTATACGTAATTCAAGAATTTATCCCAAAAATATCTTCATTAAAAAAATATATATATTTTATTCGATTGGCATATTATAATTTAAAAAGTTCATTCTCAGAATGATAAAGGTATTATTTACACCATGTTCTTGCATATTATGAATTTTTCTGCAACAAAACTATCCCCGAGTCTTTTTCTCGCAAACATCACTGTAACAGTAAAAATAAGGAGTTTTGATGAGTGAAGTTGTTTTAGTTTTCCCTCGGATGGTTCTTAACCAAAATTTTGAAAGCCCTAACGTCCCCCTAAGTGTTATTACGCTTGGGACTATTCTTTTGGAGAAAGGGTATAAAATCACAATTATTGACCAGAGAATTGATGAAAATTGGCAAAAAACCTTGGACCTGGCCTTGAAGAGAAATCCTTTATTGATAGGCATCAGTTGTTTATCAGGTCCGCCAATTCATTTTGGTCTACAAATTTCAGCATTTGTAAAAGAAAGAAGCAATATTCCAGTAGTCTGGGGCGGTTTGCATCCGACATTGGAGCCTTCAACAACAATTGAGCACTCATTAGTAGATATGGTTGTTTTAGGTGAAGCCGAAATTTCTTTGCTTGAGCTCGTTAAAGCTTTTGAGGGAAATTTTCCTCTCAGTAAAGTCGGAGGATTAATTTATAAAAAAAATGGTCAAGTTTTATCAAATCCCCCTGGAGAGTTAATACCATTATCAGAAATTCCTCCTCTTCGGTTTGACCTTGTAGATTATACACAGTATAAGCAGCATGTTTATGGATTTAGAGAGAAGAAGACGGTAGTTTTTATTGAGACCTCACGCGGTTGTAGTAACAGATGTTATTTTTGTACAAGATCGAAACGCCAAAGTCGCTGGCGTGCATTAGATCCAGAAGATACTGTTTCCCGGTTCAGTTACTACAAGAATAATTTTAACATAGAAACTTTTATTCTTGCTGATGAAAACTTTTTTGTCAATTTAAAAAGGGTAGAGAAAATCGTTGATCTTATGGAAAAGGAAAATTTGGGAATTTTCTGGGATGGAGCATGTCGTCCAGAATATATTGCTAAAAGAATAGATGTAAATCTTTTAAAACGAATGGAAAAAATTGGTTTTAAAAGTGTTACTCTCGGTGCAGAATCAGGTTCTGACAGAATGCTTAAATTCATTAATAAGGGATGCACATCAGAGGATATGATTTTAGCCAATCAAAAATTAGCCCAAGCAAATATTAAGCCTCTCTATGTTTCAATTGTTGGCTTCCCAACCGAAACAGTGAAAGATATAAAATTAACGGAAAACCTTGTCCAAACCCTAGCTGACAATAATCCTGGAGCTACCACTGCAATTGTTAAACTTATTCCCACCCCAGGCTCAGTCATCCTTGATGAATGCATAAAAGCTGGTTTTCCCAGGCCACAAAAAATGGAAGATTGGATTAATATCTTCGATCCTCTTTTCTTAGAAAAAAACACTTGGATAGAGAAAGCAACAATGGAATATATAAAGAGAAATGAGTATTATTTTCAATTGTTATCCAAGAGAAATAGTCGTCTACCCTATAAAATATTATATGCTTTATTTTCAAGAACTCACAAATTAAGAAATAAATTTAACTTCTATAAATTTCCTATTGAGACATGGCTTTATGAATTAGCTAAGAAAATTCTGATAAAATTATATCAGTATCTTCCTTAGGCTTTTTGACAAAGATTAGAAAATTCAAATAAAGAAAACATTTTGAGATGAAGAGGAATATATTATTTGTTGATCCTCCGGGTGCATACTCTAAAATAGTCAACACTGGCTTGGGCTATATTGCTACATCTTTAAAAAAGAAGAAGGATTGCAATTTCAAAATTCTTGATTTGAATAGCTTTGGAAATAATGGGGATTCCGTTTTAAGAAAGGCATTTGACCCTTTAAAACTAGATGCGATAGGAATTTCTCTAAATGTGGGCAGTATGCATTCGATATCAGCGTTATTAAGAAAGATAAAGGATTATTATCCATGCTCAACAATTTTTATAGGCGGTTCACATGTTTATGTGCACTATAAGAAACTTTTGAAAGAATTTGCACAGTTTGTTGATTTTGCTGTTATCGGAGAAACAGAAAATACCATAGCTGATATTGTTGAATATGTGAAGGACAAAAATAAACTGTCAACTATTCAAGGGGTTGTTATTAATGAAGATATTAAGGAAGAAATAAGGGGAGATAGGATTGGAGATATAAATGTTATTGATTTCCCTGCTTATGAATATTTCGAATCTGTTAAGCAAAACAATGGTGCAATGGAATTTTATCCAATTATGACCAGCAGAGGCTGTCCTTATTCCTGTAGTTTTTGTGCGGGGCCAAAAATCTCGGGAAAAAAATGGAGATTTAGAAATCCAGAGAGCGTAGTGGATGAGATAGAATTTGCTTTAAAAAAACATAAAACTCAAAATCTCGAGATTTTTGATGACAATTTTTTGCTTGATAAAGAAAGAGTGATTAAAATTATGGAGATGATACTCACAAGAAACATCAAGATGAGATTCAGATTTGGCAACGGTGTTAGGGCCGACATGCTTGATGAAGAAAATGTGAGAATAATGAAAAAGGCTGGGCTTTATGAGGTCGGGATGGGAATAGAATCGGCTGATCCTGATTTGTTTCAAAGTATTAATAAGGGAGAAAGTTTTTATAAAATTGAGAATGCCATCAAGCTGCTTCAAAAACATGATATTAATGTTGGTGGTTCTTTCATCATTGGTTTACCCGGTTCAACACTTGAGAAAGATATAAAATCTATCAAATTCGCTAACAGGATGGGATTTAATTGGAGACATACTGCTTGGTGTTATTTCACACCGTATCCCTCTACAAGAGCATATGATATGATAAAAAAAGAAATGGATGAGGAATTAATTGAGAAGTCATATCGACGAGGGCATTTTACAGCAAATTTCATTGAAACCAAAGATTATTCTCTAGAAGAGCGGATTATCGCTCGTTCCATAGGTGCAAAAATTCCACCTGTTCATCCAGATTGGAGTAAAAAGAAATTATTTGGATTATTTTTAAAAATGGAAGTCATCATCTTAAAATATCGGGATAGAGACTTGGGTTTCATTCAGATTAACCTCTCAATTTTAGAGCGCTTATTTAATTTTTTTAAATCATTGATTTCTGGAAAAATCAACAAAAAAGCATATTATTAAATGACTACAATTTTCATATAGATAGCTGCTTGTTAAAGAAGATGAATAAATCATGGATACTCATAAAATAGATATAGCTTTTATAACATCGCCAAATAATTGGGGCGTTAATCATCCCCCATTTTTTTATATGGCCTTAGCCGCTTGGCTTGAAAGAGAAGGATACAGGTGTGAAATAATTGATGAGAAAATTTCCAGGAATCCTTTTTTGATTATTTCAGAAAAATTAAGAAATAAAGTTATTATACAAAGAGTGATCCGAAAAATTAAGCGGAGTAGTCCCAAGTATATCGGTCTAGCAGTATTCACTACAGATTATAAAATAATGATGGAGATAGCCAAGGAAATTAAAAATAATTTTGATATTCCAATAATTGTAGGCAATGCGCATGCGGCAATATCACCAGAAGATTTTATCTTTAAAGGAAGTCCAATAGATTATGCAGTTATTGGAGAAGGAGAAATAACTTTAACAGAATTAATAGATACATTGGACCAGAATAGTAATCTCAAACAAGTTAATGGAATTGCCTATTTAAAGAATGATGAAATTTGCTTAACTTCAAAAAGAGCTCTCATTCAAGATCTGCAGGTTCTCCCGATGCCTGCCTATCATAAAATCAACATGAAATACTACCTCAGACCTAGATTATATCTCATAAGATTTTTACCTGTAAGAGGAATCGCAATTTATACAGGCAGAGGTTGTCCTTTTCAATGTGAATTTTGTTGTAGTAATTTAATCTGGAAAAGCCACGATAAAACCAAGTTTGTCCGAACTGCTCCAATAGATAGCGTTATAAAAGAATTAAGATTTCTAAAAAATAATTATGATATCGACGCTTTTTACATTATGGACGATACCTTTACACTGAATAAAAAAAGGTCTCTTGAGTTTTGTGAAAAATTAATAAAGAGCAATTTAGAGTTAATTTGGGCTGTAGAGACAAGAGTTAATTTAATCGATGAAGAAATGATTAAAATTATGAAAGAGGCTGGATGTATACAGATTGATTTTGGTGTAGAATCAGGTTCGCAAAGATTACTGGATAAAATCAAAAAGGGTATAACAATTAAAGAGATTAAACGTGCCTTTAAATTATGCAATGAAAACGGCATTAGAACTTTTGCCACTATGTTGTTAAACCTACCAACTGAAACAGAAGACGATTTAAAAAAGAGCGAATTACTACTCGAAGAAATAAAGGCAACAAGTGCAAACTTTCAAATCACAATACCTTATCCTGGTACAGCTCTTTATGAAAAATATATTTTTCCGAAGCCTAATAAAGAAGAATACGACCTATTTAAAGATAGATATGTTGATGTTGAAAGGTTTAAAATGGCCTCACATGCCTTAAATCTTCAAAATATTTTGCCAGAATTAACAAAAAAATATGAAAGGACCAATCCAGGTTACTTCATAAGAAATAAACAATTAAAAAGGAAAGTTTTCAAGAGTAAAAAAATCATAAGCTATTTTAAGGAAAGTATCCAGTTTGTCATTTTACATAAGTTTTTTTCTTGAGACAAAAATAAGAAATTTCAGAGCAATCGATAATTCTAATCTTCTTATGTATTTTACAGCGAGGCACAAATGGGACAGAAAAAAACTATAACTGCAATAATTGTCACTTACAATGCCGAAAGATATATCAGTGGATGTTTAGAATCTTTAAAATGGGTAGATGAGATTATTGTAATGGATATGTTTAGCACTGATAGAACTACTGAAATTGCATTGAAATACACAGATAATTTAATTCAAGATAAAGCAGAAAATGCTGAAGTACGAACTAACCTTGGTATCGACAGGGCTTCTTCAGACTGGATATTAAAGATTCTCGCTACTGAAAGAATCACAGACTCTTTAAAGGTCGAGATCATAAAGAAGATTAATTCAGAGGATAATTTTGAAGGATATCATATCCCAAGAAAAAATTATTTTTATGGTCGATTCATTGAAGAAAAACCTGGCCCCTTATATCTCTTTAAAAATGGAGCTGGCAGATATCCTTGTATAAGCGGTCATGATAGGATAGATTTAAAAGGGAAAGTTGGGAGGTTGAAAAATTTTAAGATTCACTATTCCGCCATCACTATTCAAGATATAATTGAAAAAGGAAATAGATATACTTCAAACGATGCTAAGGCGGTTTTTGCCGGTCATCCCCGGGCATTCGGTGGCTGTAAACTTCCCGTATATAAAGCAAATTTTTATCATCTATTATATAGACCTGTGTGGGGTTTTTTTGCATTTTATATCATTGGCAAGGGATACAAATATGGAAAACATGGTTTAGTTATCGCATTATTCAGTGTTTTCTGGAATTTTGTAGAGATAGCTAAACTCTGGGAGTTACAATATAAGAATAAACATCACATTAAGGATGAATTAGTACCCGAAGACTAAGTTATAGATAAATTAAGGTTATTTGAATATTTTGAATTTAAAAATTTAAGATGCAAGAAATTAAATAAACAAATATGAGTTTATTTTCAATACTGATACCAACTTGGAACAGAAGCGAATATTTAACATTTGCCTTAAGTTCAGCCATTTCGCAGACTTTCAAGGACATAGAAGTGATTGTTTCAGATAATGCCTCTGAAGATAATACCAAACAAGTTGTGGAACGCTTCAGTGACTCCAGGATTAAATATTTTCGGACTAAGCACATCATAAGTGCAGGTGAGAATTTTAACAACACTTTTTTTAATTCCACAGGAGAATACTTTATTCTAATGGGAGATGATGATTATCTTTTACCCCATTATCTTGAAGAGATATATAAATGTCTGTCTAAGAATTCTGACGCTGAAGTGTTTTTATCTAAAACTGCTGAATTTGATTATCGCACTAAGATGCTCCAGATTTACTCGGGAGCAAATAATTCATTTAGAGAAGTAGAGAGAAAAAAAATAATAGAGCGATATTTTAACTTTATTCCCAACCCACATAATCCTACAATGGCTTGTTTTTCTAAACAGCTTGCAGAGAAAGTTTGCAAGAATGGAGAATTATATTATGGGCCATTTCCCGATTATTTGGGAAACTTTTCTATGATAATCAAAGCGAAACGAATTTTTAAAACAGATCAAATAACCAACATCACTACCATAACCAAAAAATCTTTAGGCATAAAACTATGTTCTTCCAACAAAAAGGCACGACAAGAATTTATTGAACAGTCTCCTCTATTAAAATCTGTACCTGTGCCAATAAAGGGTTTTTTCCATGTTAATGGTTTTTATCAGACTTTATTTTTACTTAAGGAAAGATTTCCTAATGAAACTGGCCAGTATAAAATTAATATAAAACTTTATTATGTTACCATTGGCAGAGAATTAACTGCACTCACTTTCCAGGATTTCAAAGCTTTTGATTTTGGTTACTTCAGAAAACTCATTTCATTTTTATTAAAAATACCATTTTCCGTATTAATTGTTTTTATTACTTTTCATTTTCCGACAAGATTACTTTATGGCATTTTTCCAGAAAAAGTTAAGAATAAAATGATAAACATTTACCTTAAAATTGCAAAAAAAACTTCCCGTTCAACAATATATTTGGGAAAGAATTTCACTAACCTTCTGGATGTAAAAGAGAAAATTCTAGATTATCAAATGAATGACAAAAAAAATGCCTCAGAATAAAATATTAGTTTCAAAAGATAAAAGTTTTGGGAAAACACTTTTGGTGATATCCATTGGTATTGTTGTTTTGATATATTGGCGTTGGTTTTTACCAGGAGCTATTACTTTTGGAGATTGGTTTTATTTTTCCAATAGCAGCGTAAGTGATTTTAGTGCAAACTTATGGTACAGTAATAGCGGTTTTGGAGCCTACATCGTTAGTTCTGCTCCTTATGCCCCAATAGTAATGCTTCAGGGATTTCTTAGTCGAATCCTGCACTTTGACTATGCTATCCTTGAACGTTTGGTTGTATTTTTTCCTTTATTGACGCTTTTTATTTTTTCCCCATGGTATTTAGCACGCACCTTAGGATTTGGGCGAATTCCCACAGCCGTAACCATTTTAGTATTTAATTTGAATTGTATTGTATTTTTAAATTCAACCGTACCATTACTTTGCATGTCTGATGCTATTTTGCCAATAGTTTTTGCACTATTTATTAGAGCAGTTCGACATCCAAATACTAAAAGAGGATTGTTGTTTGGATTTTTTGCGGCATTGCAACTACTCTTTGAACCTCGCCCCTTTTATATCAATCTTTTTTTCTGCAGTTTATATCTTCTCTATTCTCTTGTGACAGACAGGAAAAACCGTCAGAACTTTCTCCGAATCTGTAAATGTATTCTTTTCTCAGGAATAATAGTTATTTTGTTACACTCTTATTGGATAGTCCCGATGTTTTTTGGGGAGACACCTGGAAAGACCCAAACAATTTTGCCGGAATCATATAAATCAGCTTCAGGATTAACAAGCCTAAGCTATATGAGCTTGCTGCATGCTCTGGGAATAAATAACCCTTTTTGGGGACGTCCTGGTACTTTGAATCCTAACAATCCGCAGTTTTTATTATTACCAATAATAACGCTTAGTTTTTTGCTATTTAGGAGACAAAAAAGAAAATTTCTATTTTTTGCAGTATGCGTCTTAATTTTTTCTTTTTTAGTGAAGGGAAGTAATCCTCCTTTTGCAGGAATTAACATTTGGCTATTTTCACATATCCCAGGATTTTATATGTTTCGTACTCCAGGCAAATGGTTTATACCGCTTATTCTCTCATATGCTGTTTTAGCAGGTTATATGATTAATCAAGTTATAACTTTGGAATTTATAAATAATATTTTTATTAATTTGAAGGGGCGGTTCCATGCTCATCCATTTATTATCAAAACAGGTATATTTATCTCAGTGATAGTTCTTATTTTTATAATTTTTCCTGTCCAACCCATAAGCACATTGCGTTATTCTGCAATCTGGAAACCTCTTCCAATACCTGAAGAATCATTTCACCTGGAGGATTTTATTAGTTCTCAACAGGATTTCTTTCGCGTATTATGGATTCCAAATGTATACCGATTTGGTCATTTCTCGAGTCAACACCCCGCTATTCAGGGGTATCATCTTGGCCAAGAGATGCTGTCTTCGGTTTCTACGGGAAATAATTTCTCGTATTTGGGCCAGCCTTTCAGTCCTTGGATACTGCGTTCACTTTCAGTTAAATATGTTATTGTCCCTTCAGTCCCAGTGGATTTCTCAGACGAACTTTACTATTGGTGGGGATTGCCACCCGAATATTATCATCGTTTACTTGACAAGACACGTGGATTTAATCTTGTTGACTTTAAAGGAAATTCTAAAGTTTATGAGTTGTCGAATTATTTGCCACATATCTATTTAAGTACTAGCAACAATATTATTACGGATAAGTAGAATAATAATCCACTTTATGTAATGAAAATTCTTAAGTATATTTCAGTTTATTTAGTCTTGCTTACTTTTAGTTTAGAAACAATCTATGCTGAATCTATTTTAATAGAAGGAGGAGTTGAAAATATTGTTTTTCTAGCAAATACAGAATATATAGCGGGAACTCCAGTAATCTTTTTCAGTGAACAACTAAAGGGTAGAACAGTAGAAATCATTGATAAAGTAGATGTTATCATCGTAACAGGCGATGATCCCGATTTTTTTAACACTGATTTCTTAAAAAAGGCTACAGCAAAGAAAACTAAAGTTATTTATATGATTAAATCCAAAGAAGAAATGGAGAGAACAAGTGAAAGATTAGATTTAAAAGAGTTTAATCTCCTCAAGAAAAAGCCAATAGAAAAAATAAGTATATATAGAAAAGAAAATCAAAAAACTATTTTAGAATATAAGAAAATAAATCCAACCCGTTATCTGATAAATGTAAAAACATCAGAATCTTTTTGGTTAGTTTTTAGCGAGAGTTTTCATGAGGGATGGAAAGCGTATGTAAGGAAGGAAACAGAAGATAGAGAAAAGAAAGCGAAGGAAAATAGGGAACCATGGTCAGCATTAATCAGTGCATTGAAGGATAAAGAGAATAGGATAGAGTTGAAGGATCATTTTATAGCCAACGGATATGCCAATTCCTGGTGGATGCCCGTTGAAATAGATTCCTTACAGGTAAAATCTAACACAAGGTCATTTGAAATAATTCTTGAATTTAAGCAACAAAGATTGTTTGAAATTGGCGTTTTCATTTCTTTGGTTACCCTGATTTGCTGCTTAAGCTATCTTTTTTTTTATGGTATGAAAAGAATAAGATTGAAAAAAACAGGTAAATCTTGAAGAAAATAGCACTCATTTTAGTATTTTTTACTTGTTTTCCTTCCATTAAATCTAGTCAGGAGAATATTTCTACGAAACAATTCTTTCATGTCCAAAAAGATGGAGAATATTTTATAAAAGTTAAGGCTGTTCCTCTTTATGCTCTTTCTGAAGTTGAGAGAAAAAAAATGGCAGAGAGGCTAAGAAAGGAAATAGTAGAAGAGCTAGGAAAAGAAGGAACAGAAGAACTAGGAAAAAAGATAACAGATGACATAAAAAAAGAAATAGCAGAAGAGCTAAGAAAAGAAATAATGTCTATTGAAGAAAAAGCTTTGGAACAGATAGATAATGTTGAAGCTGAGATTATTGAGAGGATAAAGTCATTTGGAATAAACTCTATTGAGGAAAAATTTACAGATCAAATAAGAACATTAAAAGTAAAGTCAACGATTGAGATAGCGGATATCAGAAAAAGGGCCATAAAAAAGCTAGAATCTTTTGAGGAAGATATAGCCGTTGATGTATGGATATTGAGAGAAATAGAATCTTTGATTGGGGACATGAGATTTAGGGAAGAACAGGCTAAGGAAGAGTTCGATTCTATCAAACAAAAGGCTATCGAAGAAAGAAGAATTGTTGAAAAAAAATACCTAGAAGAATTAAGAATTGTTGGAAGAGAAATTAGAGAACGTAATTTAAATATATCACGACTTGGAAAAAAAATGCCTATCTTCAGGACATCTCAAAAAGGGGAAAACGAAAAAAGAGTAGAAAATTTGTGGTTATCGCAAGATTTTGAACTTGATTTTTTACCTCAGAAACCTTTAAATCTCGCAACATTTCCCAGCTTCAGGATTGATTACTGTATTTTTGGTAAAAAAGGGAAACAAAACAATTTAGCTTTTTATTTTAATATTGATAGCGATGGAGATGAAATTGCAGATTTATTAGCTGTAACTGAAGAGAATGATTTAAAAAGAGACTCATTTTTAGATATTCAATTTAGTAAAGGTGGATACAGGCATCCTTTCAAATTAACGAATAAGAGGTACCTTATCGAAAGAGAATTAGGTCTTAAAGCTACGGATGTTTGGTATTATAGTTGTGAAAGAACTTCTTTTGTACATGAAACTAAACAGAATAAAAGTATTATTAAGGCTCATTTTGCAAGAGGTGGTTTTAGTGATGTCATACTAAAACGGAGATTTTCAAAGGTTGATCTTCAAAAATATCCTTTTTTATCTCTAGATTATGAAGTACTCGAAGGGCATATACCGTGGGTATATTTAGGGCTCAGGATTGATACCAATGGTAATGGAAGGTATGATAAAATCATCCGCTCTCCCAAAAGAAAGGAAGCTTCGGGCCCACTTATCTTTAATGCTTATGAGATTTTTAAGAACAGTTTTCCCTTGGAAGATGAATGCTTTATGGTGGAAGTACTTATCCATATGGCAAAAGAGTACTTTGATGACAACAGTTATGATAGCTCTGTTATTCATTTAAGGAAGTTTTCATCGTTTAAATATATTGCGCCTACCTTTATCAACCTCCAAGGGAAGGAAGAGGAAAAGAAAATTTTTCATTTAATTCCCCGAAAATCTGAAGAAAAAGACGAATCCGGAGATTGTGGTAGTTTGGAAATTGATTTATTAAGCCCTATTTCTCAGGATAATTTTCATGATTTGGATAATTATAATATTTTAAATGGAAAAATATTTATTAAAGATCAAAAGCAACCAAACACAACTGTTGCTCAAAGGTTATTGATTAAAGAAGCTCATTTTTCTCAACCGAGAGATTTAATAGATCGTTTGAGATCTTTAGAAAAGAGAAAAGAAAGAATAATACTAATGATTTCTGAAATCAATCGATTTATTTTTAGAAAAGAAACTGTTGAAAAAGAAATTGTTTTAGAAGAGAGAAAGAAAGCGGCTTTGGGAAAAAGAGATATCCCCAATGTTTTAATAAAAATGGCTTATCTCACTTCGAAATATTCCTCTATCTTAAATTCATTTGAAAAAATACAGGCATTAGCAGATGTGAAGGGATACACAAGAGAACAGATAAAAGCTCTAGGAAGGAAAGAGATAGAGAAAGCGGCTTTAAGAAAAAAAGATATACCCAATTTTTTAGTAAAAATGGCTTATCCCACCTCCAAATATTCCTCTATTATCGATACCTTAAGTGAGAGAAAACTGTTTTTTCAAGAGATCGGATATAAAGAACAATTTAGCTTATCAGAATTCATAGATGAAAATCCTTCTGACTTAGAAGATGGAAATTCAACAAGCAATAGCTGGAAAACTTTTAATCAAAATTGTGATTTTATTGCACAAAGAAAGAATAACTCAGTCAATTTAAAGATTAAATTTAAGGGGAGATCGGATGGAATTTCTTTTTTTAGACTTCAGAAACAGATTTCTTTGAATTTAAATAAATTTAATATATTCAAGATTGATGCTGAAAAAATTCCTAATGGAGGAGAAATAATATGTAAACTTTTAGTAAATGTGGGGGGGGAAAAACAGGAAATATCATTTGAAGTGGACAACACCAAAGAATATGATCTGCTGAAAAATTTGCCAAAGAAAAAAGTGGTTCTTTCTGAAGTGATATTACTATTAAAACCAAAGGGAGGGATATCCAATCACGAATTAGATTTTCAATTAAAAAGCTTATCCTTCTATTCCTATAAACAGGGAAACTTATCAAATTGTCTTAAAAACACATATGTTACAGGATTCCAATCAAAGAATTCAATCCATATTGCTTTGGATGAAGTAAAGAGTAAGGGGGTTGAATTTATTGATCTATATAAAGAAAAAAAGCAACAATTAGTATTTGGATTTCTTAAAAATGAGACAAATGGAAACCAACTAAAGATTAATCATTTTTTTAAGCCAGATATTTTAATTAATAGATGGAAGAAGTTTGAATTTGAGTATTTTTCCGTTAATCATGAAAATCTTGAATTATCAGTTCAATTTTTGATTGATTTATCTGGAGATGGAAAAGTTGACAAAAGAGTTGAATATAAGCCGGCCTCAATAAGGGAAAATAACGGAAACAAATTTTTGGTTAGTTCGGATTTTAGTATTTTTGAACATATTAATAGTTTTTGGAAATATTATCCTGAGGCCAGACTAATTGGAATGGAGATTAAAGGTAGTTATAAAGATAAAGCAAATTCTCTTTTAAAATCCTCAAAGTATTATAATTTTCTTTCAATCAGCAACTTAAGACTCAACAAGGAAGAATATAAAGATACTATTTATAATGAAATACTGACTTTGCCTATTGTGGAACTCGATAGTAAGGAGTACAGCCTGGACAGGTGGGAAGATTTAGATGAAAATAAACTTATTCAAGCTATTTCAAATGGTGATTTGCTCATTCTTGGGCGTACTCATTTACAAAAAGGAAGACATGAATTAAGAATATTAAAACATCCCTGGTTAAATGTGGAAATGGTAGAGATTATTGAACCAGACATGAATAAGAATTGATTTACGAAGAATAGTTTTATGAAGATAAAAAAGTGGTTGTTTTTTGCAGCGCTGATTTTAACACTTTCATCTTCCGTTTATTTGTTTTATTTTAGCAAATCTAGAGAAGCTTTTTCTTTTGGGGGGCTAGCTATTACAGCAAGTTTCATTCTAGTGGTAAGATACTGGCTCAGGCCATTATTATCTAAAAGATGGACTTACTTTAATGAAAAAAAATCAGCCCCTTATATAATAGTTTTTATGATAATTTTAATTCTTTGTGCAATTTTTCTTATCTTTAAATTAGAAACTGAAGCCGAAGATCTATCAATAATAGGATATTTTATTTTAGTTGTTGGGGTAAATGTGGAATTTATAGAAATCAAAAAGTCAAAAGAGCCAGATGATGCAGAAAACTCTTAACAAAGAGAAAAATTTGGGGATAGATATGGAAAAATCGCCTATTAACAGGCCTCCTTCCGGTAAAATAAGCGTGGGTTTAATTGTGCTAGGATTACTCTTATTCCTGTTGTGTTTTTTTTTATACACATCTATATTTTATATTATTCTTGGCATAATCTTTATTTTATTTGGCATTACTGCAAGGAAAAGTAAAGGCTATACTGCATCCGCATTGATTTTTCTTTGTCTGTCTATCCCAATTCTGTCGGTTTATTCTCTAATTAAAGTTAATCTTGGCCGCTTCACTTTAGAACAATTTCTTTTTGTGTTTGTAGCCGCGGCTTTTATTTTTCTTTTATTTTACACTTTGAGTTTCATAAGACTTATAAGAAATATGAAATATTTTAAAGGCAAGGTCAGATAGAAAAGTTGTGTAGGTCACTATATGCTGCATCACATCAAACGTCTTTCTAATCCGCTATTTTTTCTCCTTGGTATATTTGTTTTCTCTAGTTTAAGATTACTTGAACCCGTTTTTAAAATTCGTGTCGGAAAATTGAAACATGATAGAATAGGTCATTTAGCAGCAAATACCGAGCTGTATCTCAGGAGACAGACCAGAAGGGAAAACGCAAAAAAAGAGTTTCATGTTTTCGTCACAGGCAAACCCGCTAATCGCCAGCTGCTGAGAATGATCAAAAGAAAGATTCGTGTTATTGAAAATAGATTATTGGTGAAGCTTTATGTTTATGCTAAGAAGTTTGCGAGAGTATCAAAGATATGGATTGAGCTTCCATTTAATACGAATGAGTATGATGAATTCAATAATATCTCTCCACAGTTGTCATTAACAGAACAGGAAGAGATTCAGGGCCGGGAATTGCTTACCAGAATGGAGATTGAAAAAGGCAAACCTTTTGTCTGCTTTCATGCAAGAGATAGGGTTTATTTAGATATTTCTTTTGCATATAAATCAAGAACCGAGTGGTCTTATCATGATTACCGTGACTGTGATATCGAAAATTACCTACCGGCTGCAGAGTATCTGGCAAAAAAAGGAATATACGCCCTAAGGATGGGGGCTGTAGTAGAAAAAAAAATCTTAACAGTAAATAACAAAATTATTGATTATGCCACTCAGTTTCGCTCTGATTTCGGTGATATATATCTTCCAGCAAAATGCAAATTCTTTCTCGCCACCACCGCTGGCATTCGTTTTATCTCTGTAATATTCAACGTGCCTATTGCGTATGTCAATTCTGTACCTCTTGGAGATGTATCTTTTGGAAAAAATGACTTATTTATTCCCAAAAAATATTGGTCTGTTGAAAAAAAACAATTATTGAGCTTTCAGGAGATTATAAAGACTGGTGCAGATTGGTGGTTGGAAAGCAGGATGTTTGCCGATTCACACATAGAAATTTTAGAAAATACGAAAGAGGAAATATTAGCTTTGACTAAAGAAATGAACGATCGTTTGGATGGAATATGGGTAAGTAGGGATGAAGATAAAGAATTACAAAGCCGATTTCGTTCCCTGTTTCCTCTTGGACATCGGTGTTATGGATTCCCCTCAAGAATCGGCACAGAATTCTTGCATCAAAACCGAGAATTGCTAGAATAGAGTCACAAAATGAAAGCCTTAATTTTTATGCGAAACGTTTTCAAGAAATACCCCGCTTTGCTTTCGACCAGTACCGTGCTGCTACTTTTTGTTAGTTTACTCGAAATGTGCGCTCTATTTACGGTGGCTCCACTCATGGATTTTCTGACCAATCCAGACCTGCAAAACATCAGTCCCCTTACAGCACGCATAATGTCAATAATGGAAAATGTTGGTTTACCAACTACACTGGGAAGTTATTTGATCCTTTTTCTTATATTTGTCGTTTTAAGCAGTGGCTTTCGAATTTTTGCCAGGTATTCCATTTTGAAGATAAAATACACGGTGCTGCAAGATCTCATGCTGGGGACATTTGAAGATTTTTTTAATGCTCGATGGTATTTTTTCACCAGTGAACAGGAAGGAAAGCTGCTCAATACCTTTATTCGAGAAACAAATGTTATTGGGGGCGCTTTTGAGACAATGGCTCTTTTTTTTGCGGGGTTAATTCAATTAGTTTTTTATTTGGCGGTTCCATTTTATATTGCCTGGCAGGTTACTCTAATCAGTCTAGCAGCAGCATTATTGTTTGTCTGGCCTTTTTTACTTATGGGAAAAATTGGCTACAAATTAGGAAGAAAAAACACATCTACAGCCAACCAAATAGGGGTGGTCATACAAGAAAGTATTGGTATGGCCAAGGTCATTTTAGGGTTCGGCAACCAACAAAAAAGCTCGGATAACCTTAAATCAGCCTTTGTTGCCCATCGTCGTGCAACTCTTAAATCTCAGACTTTAAAAATTGCCATACTTACACTCTATCTCCCCTTTGGCACAATAGTAATAATTATAGCTGTATTCACTGCAAGAACTTTTGGGGTCCCTATTTCAGAAATGACCGTGCTGCTGCTGGCATTATTTAGAGCAACGTCTTCTATAGGAACCTTAGCCGCGTACAAAAATTCGATGGAAAATTTATTCCCTAGTTATGAGCAGGTAGAAGACCTAAGAAATCGAGCAAAACAACTCAAAGAGAAATCAGGAGATAGAATATTTACTGAATTTAATAGGGAAATAAGCATTAAAGATGCTTCTTATGCTTATCCGGGACACGAACCAGCGTTGGTTGATATCGATATGAAAATACCAAAAGGGAAAATGATAGCTGTTGTTGGTGAATCAGGGGCCGGTAAATCAACGCTTATCGATATGATTATGGGATTTAACGAACCCATGAGCGGACAAATCAAATTTGATGACGTCAATCTACACGAATTTGATATCTATTCTTATCGTAAGCGGATTGGATTTGTGCCTCAAGACAGCATACTTTTTCACATGAGCATCAGGGAAAACCTGCTCTGGGCCAGGGAGGACGCTTCGGAGGAAGAAGTCAAACATGCCTGTAAACAGGCGAATGCAGATGAATTCATCAATAAATTTCCTCATGGTTATGACACTTTAGTGGGAGATAGAGGGGTTCGTTTATCGGGTGGACAGCGCCAGAGAATCGCATTAGCCAGAGCCATGCTGAGGAAGCCGGCTCTTCTTATTCTGGATGAAGCTACGAGTTCTCTGGACACCCAGTCAGAACGTCTGATTCAGAAGGCGATTGAAAACATTGCTAAAGAAACAACTGTAATTGTTATCGCCCATCGTCTCTCCACGATTGTCAATGCAGATTATGTGTATGTTCTTGAGAAAGGAAAAGTTATAGAAGAAGGCACATATTCAGGGTTAGTCAAACTAGATGGTCATTTCAACCGAATGGTAAAACTTCAATTATTGGGATCTGCCTGAAGTATCACATTTTTCCCTTGATGTCTGGGAATTTTTAAGGAGACCTAAATATGCAGAAAAAAGTCTTCATCATTGTAGCGGCTGGAAATTTACATGACGGTTCTTTAGGCTTGGCTAAGGACTTTGTAAGAGAGGCGGCACAATGCGGGGCAGATGCAGTGAAGTTTCAGACACACATATTCGAAGCAGAGAGTTTACCCGATGCACCTTCTCCTGCGTATTTTCAGGACGAAAGTAGAAAAGAATATTTTGAAAGAACAGCTTTCGACCTAAACCAGTGGAGGAAAATAAAAGAATATGCGCAGGAAAACAAAATTGAATTCATGTCTTCTCCTTTTTCTCTAGAAGCTGTGGATTTACTGGAGGAGGTCGGAATAGAAAGATACAAGATACCATCAGGAGAAGTCACGAATTTGCCTCTGATAGAAAAAGTCGCTTCGACAAAAAAGCCGGTATTGCTATCCTCGGGGATGAGCACTTGGGAAGAACTTGATAATGTGGTAGATACATTAAAGGCTAATGGATGTAGTGACATTACTGTTTTGCAGTGCACATCGTTCTATCCCTGTCCGCCTGAGAAAGCAGGATTAAACAATATTCAAGAAATGAAGAAACGATACGGCCTTAGGGTGGGATTCTCAGATCATACCTTGGGAAATTCGGCTTCCATTGCTGCCATTGCTCTGGGAGCAGAAGTTATTGAGAAACACCTCACCTTGTCACGCAGAATGTATGGTTCGGATGCCAAGCATTCCATGGAACCTGAAGAACTTAAGTTGTTCATCAAAGAGATTAGAGATGCAGAAAAAGCTCTTTTTGTTGAGGTTGATAAGGACGTGCTTGTTAAAGAGATGAAAGAGATGAAGAAAACATTTGAGAAAAGTATAGTGGCAAAAAAACACATTCTCAAAGGTACATCCATCTCTTTAGATGATATTGCATTCAAAAAGCCTGGAGACGGCATACGAGCCGATGATTATAAGGAGATTTTGGGTAAAATTGTTAAGGTCGATATAAAGAAGAATACTCAAATAAGAAAGGAGATGTTTGAATAAATGAAAAAAACTAAAAAGAGAATCGGAGTAGTCATCAACAGCTCTGCCAACTATGCAAGTATAAAGTCTGTTTTGACAGAGATTCTGAAACATCCAAATTCTTTAGAGTTATTGATCTTTGTTGGGGCGTCGGCGCTCCTGGATCGATATGGCCAGATTGTTGATACAGTTGAACAGGACGGCTTTGCCATTACAGAAAAATTCTATATCTTATTAGAAGGAGAAAACCCTCAGACCATGGCCATGTCCACAGGTCTCGGCATGATTGAGTTAGCCGGATTATTCATGAACCACAAACCTGATATAGTCATAACAGTGGGTGATAGATTCGAAACCTTAGCCACCGCGGCAACAACGGCATACATGAATATTGTATTGGCCCACACCATGGGTGGAGAGGTTTCTGGAACCATAGATGAAAGCGTGAGACATGCCGTCACAAAATTCTCTCATCTTCACTTTCCTGCCAATAAAGAAGCCGCTCAAAGAATCATTAAGATGGGAGAGGATTCACAATTTGTCTTTGTTACAGGCTGTCCGAGGATTGATTTAATGAAACAACTGGCAGCAGAGACAAAACTCGGGAACGGATTAAACGAAGAAGAATTCTGGCAGAAATTCAAAGGTGTTGGTGGTCAATTTGAATTGAATAAAGGAGGATTTTTATTGGTATCCCAACATCCGGTAACCACTGAATACGGACAAAACAGGGAACATATGAGAGAGACCTTACTTGCTTTAGACAAATTAAAGATGCCAACTATTATGCTTTGGCCTAATATGGATGCAGGTTCTGATGGGATTTCCAAAGAAATTAGAACCTTTAGAGAACGGCATAAACCAAACAACTGGCTTCATGTATTCACGAATTTACCAGTAGAGATTTACATGAAATTGATGAATCTGTGTGTGTGTATGGTGGGGAATTCCAGCAGTGCTATAAGAGAAGGAGCCATCATCGGTGTTCCCTCTGTTAACATCGGAACGCGTCAAAGGGGAAGAGCAAGAGGGAAAAATGTTATTGATGTAGACTATGATAAAGAGAAAATATTGGAAACAATCAATCAACAAATATCTAACGGAAGACATGCCCCTGACTTTATCTATGGAGACGGCGAGGCAGGTAATAAAATTGCTGAAATTCTCAGTTCCCTAGATCTGGACAAAATTCCTATCCAGAAGCGGATAACTTATTGAAGGATGAATAAAGAAATCTTAGCGATAATTCCCGCACGGGGAGGATCCAAGAGTATTCCCAAAAAAAACATGATTTTGCTGAATGGAAAACCCTTGATAGAGTATACAATTAAAGCTGCCAAAAAAAGCCGTTTAATTTCCAGAATAATCCTTTCCAGTGAAAATGAACAAATAATAGATTATTGTACAAAAAGAGGAATAGAAGTGCCTTTCAAAAGGCCAAACAACATAGCCGGAGATGATATTCCAATGTTGGAAGTTGTCTTTCATGCTTTGAATTTTTTTAAAAAAAAAGAAAACTACACACCAGAATATATCATTCTTTTACAGCCCACTTCTCCACAAAGAACATCAAACCACATAGATGAATCATTGGGAAAACTAAAGGATACCAATGCTGACTCAATCGTAAGCGTCGTTGATGTGCCGCATAATTTTAATCCATATTCCGTTATGGACTTTGATGGGACATATTTAAAACCCTATTTAGATTTCAAAGAATCAAATAACCTACGACAGAATAAACCCATATTTTATGCGCGCAACGGCCCTGCGATATTGGCCTTTACATATGACTGCATTATGAATAAAAAAAGCATGTACGGTGAAAAAATACTGCCTTACTTCATGAAAAGAGAAGAGAGTATCGATATAGACGAGAACTATGATCTAGAGATTGCAGAATTCTTCCTTAAAAGGAGAAAATTTTGATTAATAACAAAGTGAATTTAGGCTCATGGATAACTCTCGGGAATACATCTATAGCCGAAATTATGGCCAAACAAGGATTTGATTGGCTGGCTATCGATATGGAGCATTCTGCCATTACGCTCTCAGAAGCTCAGCAGTTGATTCAGGTGATCGAATTGTGTGGAGTAACTCCCCTGGTCAGAATAGGCGAAAATAATCCGAATCTCATCAAGCGAGTCATGGATGCTGGAGCGCATGGAGTCATCGTTCCTATGGTGAACAGCAAGGAGGACGCTGTAAATGCTGTAAATGCCGTGAAGTACCCTCCGGTTGGAAAAAGAGGCGTGGGACTTGCCAGAGCTCAAGGTTACGGCTTGGAATTTGAGAAATATAAAGAATGGGTAAACAAGAGCAGTTTAGTAGTTGCTCAGATTGAGCACATAAAAGCAATAGATAATTTAGAAGAAATACTAAAAACAGATGGCATAGATGCAAGCATCATAGGGCCGTACGATCTATCCGCGTCTTTGGGACACCCCGGAGAATTTGATAGAACAGACGTAAAGGATGCCATAAAGAAATATGTAGAAACATGCGATAAACTAAACAAGCCTGCTGGTTTTCATGTTGTCAACCCTGACGCAGCAGAAGTCAAAAAGAAAATCGATGAAGGATTCAGCTTCATAGGATTTAGCTTGGATATCCTGTTTTTAGGATTTTCTGTTCGAAGCCTCTTGAAAGATATCAGAATTGATAAGTCTGAATAACACATAAAAATGGCTGTTTGCAATAATATAATCGGGATCATTCCAGCAAGGATGGCTTCGACCCGGTTTCCAGGGAAGCCATTAGCGAAAATATTGAATAGGCCCATGATCCATCATGTGTATTTTCGGAGTAAAAAGGCAGAGATACTCAAGGAGGTCTACTTAGCGACCTGCGACAGAGAAATAGAAGATTATTGTCTGAACAAAAACATGAAAGTCATTATGACCCAGGACACACATGAAAGAGCCTCTGACAGAACTGCCGAAGCTATGCAAAAAATCGAAGATTCAACAAAAGAAAAAGTTGATATCGTGGTTATGATTCAAGGTGATGAACCGATGCTTTTTCCGGAAATGATCGATTTAGCCGTTAAACCCATGTTAAAGGACGACAGCATTTCAGTCGTAAATCTCATGTCTGAAATCAAGAGCATCGAAGAGTATCACGATCCCAATGAAGTAAAAGTTGTGGTCGACAGAAATAATTATGCTCTTTACTTCTCACGGGAGCCTATACCTTCTCGCAAAAAGGGAAAAAGCGCGATGCCGAATTATAAGCAAGTCTGCCTCATCCCATTCCGACGAGATTTTTTATTAAAATTCAATCGATTGGAGCCAACACCATTGGAAAAAATAGAGTCTGTAGACATGCTCAGGGTATTAGAACATGGATATAAAGTGAAAATGGTTTGCTCTCCTCATGTAACTTACAGTGTTGACACTGTAGAAGATTTAAAAAAGGTTGAAATGTTGATGCAATGAGTGCTCCAAAAGAATCCGATATAGACTATGTTGAGCTTTTTCACCACGTAGAGAATTTAAAAAGAGTTCTACTGGTTGCAGGGGGCCCTCGTGTGGGTGTGGATTTCCTTCAAAGCCTGTTAGACGGCCATCCGGAAATCTTACAGTTTACAGGTTTCTGGTTTTTTCATAGGTGGTGGAAAACGGAAGCAAAATGTAAAGAAAATCTATCTGACTTAATTAACGAATTTGTTTGGCATACGTGTGATTCTTGTAATCACATTGCCGCTTTCAAATCCTATTATAATAAGAAAGAACGATGGGATCAGCTCGGAAAAAATAGAAATGAATTTTTTGAAGTCAGTATAGACAACTTCAGAAATCACACACTAAAAATCTTATCCAACAAAGAGATAAACAGTAGGAATTTCTTTCTTGCAGTGAACCTGGCCTATGGTCTAGCCACAGATATTGACATAAAAAAAACAAAAATACTTTTTTATCATATTCATCATATAGAAAAGCTTAAGGAGTTTAAAGAAGATTTCATTGATTTCGATGTTATCTGCTCCATAAGAGATCCAAGAAACATCTTGGTATCAGCTGTGGACAATTGGAAAAAATATGATAGGAAAACATATAAGTCTCGTTTTCTATACGAAGTTCTAAAAAGATTATTTGAGGAATCTGAACCGGTTTTGCAATATACAAAAAATATTAGAACTTTAAAATTGGAAGATCTCCACATTTTTTCAAAAGAGGTTTTAGATGAGTTTTGTGAAAGATATAATCTCAGCTTTGAACAGATTATGCTTGAATCTTCTTATCATGGAAAAAAATGGTGGGGAGATCAATTGTCAGTGAAGTATCTTGATGGTTTTAACAAGAATATAAATGGAAAAAAATGGAAGGATAGATTCTTTTATTACGACAATTTTCTGATTGAATTTATTTTGGGAGACAGGTTAAGACATTATGGATATCTATCCAAGAGAAAGATCTTAATAATATATTTGATTTTTGCATCTTTTTTAGTTTTTTTGCCAATGAAGTATGAATGGAGAGTTTTTATTTATAATTTCAAACGTAACCAAACTTTCAAAGGAAAGATTGTTTCAACTGCAAATTGGTTAATTTTTTATATATTGAGAATTTTACTTTATTTTAGGTTTATCAAAAAAAAACTTAGAAAAAAAATATATTTATCTGATTTTTTTATCCAAAACAGATATTCCTAACGAAAGAAGGTCAAAGGGAATGATAAAAAAAAATAATATAAAAATCAGTTATGATAACGACTTCTGGAAGACTCGAGCTGAACACTATAATAATTTGGAATGGGCAAATAACAAGCTCTATTTGGACGCTTTTATCGAATCAGGAGATTTAAGAAAGAGCGATGTTGTGTTAGATGTTGGTACAGGCACAGGGATTATCGCACATGCGGTTTCTCCGTTTGTAAAGCAGGTTATTGGAATGGATAAATCACAGGATATGTTAGAACATAGTAACTGGGACGGGAATATGTATTTTATAAAGAGAAATATATTCAATCCCATATTTGCAGATGGAGTTTTCGACAAGATAACATGCCGTCTGGTATTTCATCATATCCTAAAGTTTAGACAAAAAGCTATGGATGAATGCTTTCGGATGCTGAAAAGAGGAGGACGTATGATTTTTTCCGAGGGAGTTCCTCCTACCAAAAGAGTAAAAAAGGATTACATCGAAATCTTCCGCTTGAAAGAAAAAAGAGCCACATTCTACGAAGAGGACTTGCTGAACCTGATGAAAAAAAGCGGTTTTGAGGATATTAAAATTAAGGCGACAAATCTTAAAGGGATGAGCGTGAGAAATTGGCTCATTAATAGCGGCCTTCCAAACACCACGCGAGAAAAAATATATCAACTCCACAAGAACGCACCCGATTATTTTAAAGAGGACTATGATCTTGTCGACACAGAAAATGATTGCCTGATAGACATGAAAATGCTAATACTTACTGGAAAAAAATAATGGGAGATGACGATTTTGTCCACGTAGGAACTATATTCATAACCAGTATCCCTGCTTCAGGAAAATCCACTCTTGGAAAACATCTAAAAGAAGATTTGATAGGGGAGGGAATAAAGAATGTAAAACTCCTGGATGGAGAGGAAATAAGAGCACTGCTGAAAAAACAAGGAGAGTATTTTGGGTTTTCCACAGATGAAAGAAACAGGCTAGCCATAAAAATCGCAGAAATGGCATTTGAATATAGCCGAAAAGGATTCATTTGTATTATATGCGCCATCTGCCATGTGAGGGAAACAAGGCTAAAGATGCGCAAAATTATTGGAAATTTAATGGAAGTTTATCTTGACTGTCCTGTAAATATCTGTGCCAAAAGAGACTACAAAGGTCATTATGCCAAAGCCTTTCAAGGTCTATATGATAATTTTATTGGCGTCACAGAGCCTTATCAAAAATCAAATCATGCTGAATGTATTCTATACACGGGAAGGGATTCCATTAAAAATTGCTCGGATAAACTCTTCAAGGCGGCCATGAAATTTCTAAAAAAGGAGAATAAAAAATGAAAGCAGTAGTCTTTGGTGGATCGGGTTTTATAGGAAGTCATGTTGCAGATATTCTCTCCGAGAAGGAATTTGATGTGACAGTCTATGATTTAAAGCCCTCACAACACATCAAGCCTGAGCAAATGATGATTACAGGAAATATCCTGGATGAAAAATTAGTCAATAAAGCTGTTCAGGACGCTTCGGTGATCTATAACTTTGCCGGCATTGCAGATATCGATGAAGCCGTGGAAAGACCTTTAGAAACAATAAAGAATAATATCCTGGGAAATGCCATTATCCTGGAAGCCATAAAAAAGCAAAAAATTGAAAGATACGTATTTGCTTCAACAATCTATGTCTACAGCGATTCCGGGTCTTTCTATAAAAGCAGTAAACAGGCCTGTGAGCTCCACATCGAAGATTATTCCAAGAAGTACGGGATTCCCTATACTATCGTGAGGTACGGCTCCTTATATGGCATTAGAGCTGATGAGCATAATCCTATATATAGGATACTTAAACAAGCTCTCTTGGAGAATTCTATAACCTATTGGGGCAGCGGGGATGAAATCCGCGAATACATTCATGTCGAAGACGCTGCCCGGTGTTCAGTGGAAATTCTGGATAAGAACTTCGTAAATCAAAATGTTTTGCTGACCGGACAAAATCCCATAAAAACCAAAGACTTATTGGCCATGATAAACGAAATATTCGGAAATAAGATCAAAATTGAAATGGAGAAAGCAAGCGTGAGTGCCCACTACAAAATAACCCCCTATTCATTCCATCCCAAAGTCGGGAGAAAGTATGTCAGCTCATACTACCTGGACATGGGTCAGGGTTTGCTCCAGTGCATAGAGGAGCTCTACAAGAAGTTTGGGAAAAAGGAAGACTCTGTCTGAAAATGTCAAAAAGAATTCTATTAGTATTTGATAAAAGCGAAGGTCTAATAGAAAAACTGCACAAACTCTCACCTGAATCAAACGAGGAGTGGGAACTGCTGCCATTATTACATGAAAAGACAAGTGTTAAGGAAATAGAATCCTATCTCAAAAGCCAAGGATGTGCCGTGGAGACAATCCAACTGCAAGAGGATATCAGCAAGACGTCCTTCTTATTGAGGGACAAATATATTCATTTCATTTATGAGGTTGGAGAGAAAAATATAACTAATGGAAGGACCGTAAAAACCCTATTTAAATATCCTTTTAGCCATTATTTTCTGTGGTGGCCATCATTGGTGGCAGAAAGGAATACTGTTAAAAGCACGGCTTTCTATGATCTTATCAAAGTTTACTCCCTTGTCCATCAAATAAAAAAACGTCAGGCAAAAGAGGTCCTTCTTTATTTGAGTAACAAGGCCGTATTGAGTGCACTGATGGAATGGCAGAAAGGCAAAGAAGTCAAAATAAAGAGCTTAAAGACAACATTTCAAGTACCTAAAGGCGTTTTATATCACTATATCCGTGCCATACGAAGCTTTCTTTTATACATAAACAGAACAAAAAGAATAAAACTCGGGATGTACAGATCATTTAAGCAGAGATGGCAAAGACTAAGAAAACTAGACTATTTGATATTGACATACTTTCCTCTCGTTGATAGAACAGCGATCAAAAAAAAGTATTTTATCAATAAATTTTTTCAACCGATCCAAAACTCTTTAAAAAAGAAGGAGATAAAATACGCATGGGCAGCATTTTTTATTCCTTACGATGATTATAAACTCAAAGATGGAATTACCCAGGGAAGAGACATAAACACATGGAACGAACTACTTTTTTTCTGGGAAGAACTCCTGAAAGCAAGACACCTATTGTCTTCATTCTTCATTTTCCACTGGTTCGCCGTTAAGTATTTTTTTCTCAGGAAAAAATTAAAAAGACAATTTATCTTTGAAGCAGATGGTATAAAGATCGATTCATGGCCAATCTTCAAAAATGAGTGTGATGACTCCTTTTGCGGTTCTGTTCTTTTCTTCAATCTTCTCTATTTCACCATATTCAACAGGCTCTTCAAGCATATTGACAAAGAAACAAAGATTCTCTATCCTGCTGAAATGCAGAACTGGGAAAAAGCATTGTGTGCTGCATCTTCTGAAACAGGCAGAACTAAAACTGTCGCCATTCAGCATACAACAACACCTATCTTTTCACTGAAATATTTTCAAGACAAAAACGAAATCAGAACCAAATACGAAGATGGGGGTATGCCCAAACCATTCAAATTCGCATGTGTGGGAGATATTCCTGAGAAATTACTGAAAGAATCAGGCTGGAACAAAAACAGCCTATTTGTACTGGGTGGAATTCGTTTCCAGCATTACTTGGATTTAATCGATACAAAAATCGATTGGGCAGAAAAAAAAAATAAGATCATAGTTGCCCTTCCGATCCATCCTGAAGAGGCCAAAGAAGTTATAAACATGTGTCTTGAAGCCTTTCAAGATGAAAAAGACATATCTGTCGTATTCAAAGGGCACCCCAGCAATCCTGTATTGCCCTTACTTGATTCATTGAAAATTAAATCCTTAAATTTTCCATTCACTGTCTCAGATGAACCCCTATCCAAGCTTCTTCCCGAAACAAAAATAATCATAGTCACAGAGTCCTCGGCTACGTTAGAGGGCTTGGCATGTCTCTGCCAGGTGGTGATTCCCAAATTAGTGAATGCAATAGATCTTAATCCTCTAACAGGGCTTTCAGATCTTCCTTTATATGCTAATTCCCCAGAAGAGCTTGGAAATATTGGCAGAGATATTATGAAAAAGGAAACTCCTCCTTATTCGAGAGAAAAGGGGATTCAATTTCTTGAGCAGTACATTACTTTTCGTGATAAGGACGAAGACTATTTTGAATGTATCGAAGCCCAATTTCCATAATAGTGTAAAATGTTAAAGAACGAAAATATTTTATGTATATCTTCCATTGATTGGGATTTTATCTGGCAAGGCCATCAAGAAATCATGGCTACTTTGGCTAGAAGCGGTAACAGAGTTCTCTTTATTGAAAACACGGGTGTTCGTGCTCCCAGATTTAAGGATTTTCCTCGAATTAGAAATAGAATCAAAAACTGGTTTAAAGGAACAAAAGGAATAAGACAAGAAATGGAGAACCTTTATGTTTTTTCTCCACTAGTCTTACCTTTCCCCTATTCTCGAATAGCAAGGTGGATCAATCGGCATATCATTTTAAATGTTTTAGACAAATGGATGAAGTCTATGGATTTCAGCAATGTCATTGTCTGGACATTCCTGGCTACTCCTTCAAGTTTGGATCTATCTAATAATTTAATCAAAAAAAACACAATCTATTATTGTATTGATAACTTGAGCGAAAGTTCTGAAGCTGCTCAGAAAATCAAGAAATCAGAAATACAATTGCTGAAGAGTTCAAATCTGGTTTTCGTAACTTCAAAAGCCTTATATGATTACTGCTCAACATACAGCAACAATGTGACCATCTTCCCCTTTGCCGTAAATTATAAACAATTTGAAAAAGTAAGACTGGAAGAGGATCTTTTCATCGAAGAATTCCGTTCCCTGGAAAGACCGATAATAGGATATGTGGGAGGAATTCATAAGTGGATCGATCAAAACCTTATTAAAGATATGGCAGAAAAAAATTTACATTATTCCTTTGTTTTTATAGGTCCTATTCAAACCGACATTTCAACCTTATTAAAGCTCGATAATGTGCAATTCCTGGGATCAAAAGATCATAGGAAATTGCCGGATTATATCAAAGCTTTTGATGCCTGTATTATTCCCTATAGAATTACGGAATATACAAAAAATGTCTATCCTACTAAATTAAATGAGTATCTTGCCATGGGCAAACCAGTAATTTCATCAGATTTGCCTGAATTACAAGGATTCAAAAAAGAATATGGCGATGTCGTATACATCGGCAAGGATTCAGAAGAATTCGGAAGACTCATTAATCATGCCATTGAGGAAAATAACGAGGAGTTAAGCAAAAGACGCATCAAGGCTGCAGAAGACAACAGTTGGGAGAGCCGTATCGAAAGAATGTGCGAATTGATTGAAGAATCCATCGAGAGAAAAAAATCCGCTACAGAAACAAGATGGAGAGATAATCTTACTAGTCTTTATAAGTTAAACAGGAGACGTTTACTTCGAACAATACTTTTTTGCGTGCTGATTTTCTGGATTATTTTTTACACTCCTCTAATATGGTTTTTAGCGACGCCGTTAAAAATAACAGATAATCCCACTAAAGCCGATGCGATTGTTGTTTTTGCAGGGGGAGTCGGAGAAACTGGATCGCCTGGAAAAAGTACGATAGAAAGAGCACGATACAGCGTTGATTTATTTAATAACGGGTATAGTGATACAATAATTTATTCTTCCGGATACAGGTATAAGCATACCGATGCCAGTAATATGAAGCAGTTTGCTCTGTCTCTAGGAATCTTAGAAGAAAATATTATATTGGAGCAAAATGCCAATTCTGCATACGAAAACGTTAAATACACCACAGATATATTAAGAAAAAAAGGCTACGATAAAATATTGCTAATCAGCTCTTCATACAATATGAGGAGGGCATCCTTAGTCTATAAGAATATCGCAAACGATATCGAAGTGGTTTATACACCTGTCCCAGATTCAGAATTCTTTAAGAAAAAAAGAAGAGTTCGGCTGGAACAAATCCAGGCAATTTTGCATGAATATTTGGCAATAGTATATTATTGGATTAAAGGAAAAATTTGAAATTCTTTACCGAAATAATACCTAGCCTGAATTATTCACGAGTTGAGAATGCCGCAGATGCGAGGCGTCGACGTATGAAAAGGAACATAGGGAAAATACTGAAATTAAAGTAAACATAGACATTTTTTATGAATTATTCAGGCTAATTAAACAGGAGAACACTCTATGAGAATCATCGATGAAAAAGGCAAAATATTTGGCAAGATAAATATAATTGATTTTCTTGTAATATTGTTTTTTTTCTGTATTATGCCAATCTTCTATTTTGGATATAAAATTTTAATACTTGAAGATAAAATTCCAAAGGAATTTGTCGAAATAGAGACAAGTTGTTTATTGATAAAATTGGAGCCTGAGATAGCAGAGCTCATATCAATAGGCGATAAGGAATTTTATGAAAACGGTGAGTTGCTGGGTGAAATCATTGAGCTTGATCAAAGTGAACCTTACAGATATATATTTAATCTTGGAGCAAATCAAATTATTATTAAGGATGATCCCCGGCTAAAACAAATCAAAGCTAAACTTAAATTAAAGGCATTGGTTAAGGAGAATAAACCTTATTATAAGGACAGGGAGATTAGAGTTGGTTTGCCTTTAGAGCTTGAAACAGAAAAGTATTCTATAGAGATTGTTCCTACTGAAGCGGAAGAAGAAGAAATAGAAGAAAAAAAGATAATATTATCGATGAAATTTATTAGTATATTTCCTGAAATAGCAGAAGTAATAAAAGTAGGAGATGAGCGCATCGAGTTTGAAAAAGAAGACAATAATGGAAAAAAAGAGGTTGCTAGAGTCGTTGCTAGAATTGAAAAAATCATCTCAAATGAACAATCTGAATTCATATCACTCTCTGATAGAGATAAAAAGTGGTATATTACAAAACATCCTAAAAATAGAGATTTAGTTTTAGAAATAATGGTTTTGTGTCAGGTTAGAAAGGATGATCTGTTTTTATTCAATGATGAGTCAATACAAAGTGGTTTGTTTTCATTCAATGATGAATCAATAAAAATTGGTTTGTTTTACAATTTTTATACTGACTCTTACTCAATAGATGGAATGATAATTGGGATGAGGGAGGAATAAGAAGATATAAAGAAAAGATTTAAGATGAATCGAATTATAAGTTCAAGTTTAATAATACAAGGAGGGAATTATATATATAAATTGTGCTGCACTTTGAATCAACGATTTTGTTCTATATACCATTACAGCAATACACACAGATTAATAAATATCTTCAGGGAAAGAATAAAAATTTATTCTAGACACAGTCTCCCGGGTAAGCTAACTGAAATCAATGAAACAACTCTTATAGATTTAAGCAGCAGCCGGATGATACAAAGGTTAACTCATTTTAATCAAAAATTGAAATTAAAAAAACTTCATTATCTAGGAAGCAGTTCTGTTTTGAGTCTGATAAAAAGGGAAAAGAAGAAACCTATCTTTTCTTCTGTAAGAAAAATAAGTATTATTGCGATTATAACAATTACAATCAACGTTGTCTTTTCTTTCGTTCTCAATAAACAAATAGGCCTGTGGGGATGGCTCATGCGGGGAGTGTTTTTATTCCTTGCCATAACAGGTTTATTTTGCAGAGCAAGTTTGTCAACGGCTATAAAAAGCAGTCTATTATTAAAGAAGCTGAGGATAGACTAATTCGCGCTAATAATTTTAAGAGAACTATACTCATTTACGAAAAATATAATTGAGATATAAAAATAAATTGAAATGGGGGAAAAAAATAAATCGGTCCAAAAGATAAAAATATTAAGGATAATTGCTCGCTTAAATATCGGTGGACCGGCAATACATACAATTTTGCTTACTGAGGGATTAGACAAAAAGAGGTTTTATTCCGTTTTAGTAACAGGAACGGTTGAAAAAAGCGAAGCAGACATGATGTATCTAGCCAAAGAAAAAGGTGTACGTCCAGAAATTATTCCTGAGTTGGGACGCACTTTGAATATTCGTAATGATATCATTGCTTTTTGGAAACTATTCCGCCTGATCAAAAAAGAAAAACCCAATGTTATTCATACACATACTGCAAAAGCGGGAACATTAGGAAGACTGGCAGCTTTATTGTATAAATTGAGTTCAAGGCCTTGGGCTCGTAACCGGGAGCCAACATTAATCCATACCTTCCACGGCCACGTTCTACATGGCTATTTTGGCAGGATAAAAAGTGCCTTTTTCACATGGATTGAAAAATTCCTTGCTCTATTTACTCACAAAATTATCGCAGTCAGTGAAAGTGTCAGAAAAGAGTTGATTGACCTGAAAATAGCTTTGCCAAATAAAATTGTGACCATTCCTTTGGGTTTAGAACTGGAAAAATATTTAAAAATAAACAACGAAAACCTCAAAAAGAGAGATCACAGATCAGTGGGCATTATTGGCCGTCTTGTGCCGGTAAAGAATCATAAGATGTTTTTGGACACAGCTAAGAGACTTAATGATAATTTAAGCACTGGGAAAGAAATAAAATTTTTATTAGTAGGAGATGGCCATTTGCGACAGGAATTAGAAAAATATGCAGAAAGACTAGGAATTCAACAGAATGTGATTTTTAAAGGATGGAAAAAAGATTTAACGAAGATATATTCTGAGCTAGATATCGTGGTGCTTACTTCCTTAAACGAAGGCACGCCCGTGGCTTTAATCGAGGCTATGGCAGCAGGAAGGCCTGTAATCTCTACTGATATTGGAGGAGTCAAAGATCTTTTCAGTAATCGGTTAGAAAAAAAAAAGGATGAAGGCAAACCAACAATACGGTACTATGGTCAAGGAATTTTAGTGAATTCCGGGGATGTCGGAAGTTTGGCCGTGGCAATAAAAGAGTTGTTGAAGGATGATGGGCGGAGAGAAAAAATGGGAGAAATAGGAAGAAAAACTGTTTATCCTAAATATGATATTTCAAGATTGATAGATGATTTGAAAAGTTTATATTTAAATCTTACCGGAGGACGGAAATGAAAAGTCTTATTACAGGGGGAGCCGGATTTATCGGATCCCATCTTGCAGAAGAACTCTTAAATCAAGGGGATGATGTTTATATCATCGACGATCTTTCCACAGGCAGCATAGAAAACATCGAACACTTAAAAAAAGAAGGGAAATTCCATTATTTCATTGATTCCATCAGCAATAAACAGCTGATGGCAGAGCTTATTGACAAATGCGATGTGATTTATCACTTAGCCGCGGCTGTTGGAGTCAAATTAATAGTGGAAAGCCCGGTTCGAACGATTGAAACAAACATAACGGGAACCGAAATTGTACTAAAACTTGCCAATAAAAAGAAAAAGACAGTCATCATTGCATCGAGTTCTGAAGTTTATGGAAAGAGTAATAACTTTCCCTACAAAGAAGGAGATGATTTGGTATTAGGACCGACATATAAGGGGAGATGGAGTTATGCCTGTTCGAAGGCCATCGATGAGTTTCTGGCCCTCGCCTATTATAAAGAAAAAAAACTGCCCATCATCATCATCAGGTTGTTCAATACCGTGGGTCCAAGACAGACTGAAGCCTATGGAATGGTAGTCCCCTCTTTCGTCAAGCAGGCCCTTCTCAAACACTCCATCACCGTCTATGGAGATGGTCAACAATCGCGATGTTTCGCCCATGTGAAAGATATCGTAGGTGGAATCATTAAATTGTCTCATCAACCCGATGCCATCGGCAAAGTATTCAATATCGGGAATACAGAAGAAATCACCATCGAAAATCTGGCTAAATTAGTAAAAACAATCACAAAGAGCCATTCCAAGATCGTCCATATCCCTTATGATGAAGCCTATGAGGAGGGTTTTGAGGACATGAGGAGGCGTGTGCCAGATATCTCGAGAATTCAAAAATTGACAGGGTACAAACCGACTTACGATGTCAAAGAAATCGTAAAAAGCGTTGTCGAGTTTTACAGAAATAAATAAAATTGATTAAATACCTGCTTCCCTTCCTTTTCTCCTTTCTCCTTTCTTTGGTGATGACGCGCATCATCATCAAAATTTCCAATAAACATGGATTTGTTATGGAGCCGAGGGAAGACAGATGGCATAAAAAACCAACGGCTTTATACGGTGGAATCGGAATATTTTTGGCCTTCATCATTCCCTACTTGATCTTTGTCCCCTTGGATAGATTGGGAATTGGAATTTTGTTATGTATGTGTATTATTTTCATTTTGGGCTTATTAGATGATATATTTAACTTATCGCCCCAAATTAAACTCGTTGTCCAACTGGCTGTAGCCATCATTGCTATCCTCTTTGGAATCACGGTAAAAATAATTGCCAATCCTTTTGTAGCCATTCCATTAACCATACTATGGATAGTTGGAATCACAAATGCTTTAAATATATTGGATAACATGGACGGTCTTTCCGCTGGAATTTCCTTCATTGCAGCTTCCAGTATATTTTTTTATTCACTTTCTTATAACCTTATTTTACCTGCTATTCTGGCCATTCTATTAGCCGGTTCCGCACTTGGGTTTTTAAGATATAATTTCAATCCTGCAAAAATATTTATGGGCGATAGTGGTAGTCTCTTCTTAGGCTTTACCTTATCGTTGATTACGATTATTGGCACCTGGAAAACCGTAACAAATCTATTGCTGGCACTAACGGTTCCCCTGGCCGTAATGATTATCCCTATTTTTGACATGGCTTTAGTTACATTCAGTAGAAAAGGCCATGGACGGGCTGTTTTTCAAGGAGGCAAAGACCACAGTTCTCACAGACTTGTTTTTTTGGGTTTTTCAGAGAAAAAAGCGGTTTTGGTCTTAATGACGATTAGTGCTCTTTTTGGATTGATTGCTATAGCATTCTCAAGATTGAATTTCTACATGGCATTACTGAGTCTCATACTCATGGCCATTTTCTTGTTATTCTTCGGCATCTTTTTAGGTGAAATAAAAGTATATAAGAAAAATATAAGGACTATATACAGAAAGAGCCTTCTTATCAATAAAATCATACTTTACAAGAAGCAGACCTTACAGATAATCGTGGATATCATCCTGATAACTATAGCCTACTTATTATCCTATCTGTTGAAATATGAAGGATTGTTAGATCATTGGAATTTATTATTGATCGAGAAATCTATTCCCATAATAATCTTTATCAAGATCTTTATGTTTACAATTTTCGGATTATATAAGGGAGAATGGCGCTATATCGGTATCAGCGATGGGATAAAGATTTTAAAAGCAACTTTTTCAGGCTCATTAATCTCAGTAATTACTATAGTCTTTATTTACAGATTTGAAGGATATTCCCGGTTTGTTTTTGCAAATGATTTTCTGATCACCCTCTTGCTGATAGGCGGAGCAAGAAGTCTAATAAGGGTTCTCAAGGAATACTTCAGTTCTGCAGCAATATCCAATCGCAAAACGAATGGAATTCCTGTCTTAATCATGGGGGCTGGGGATGCCGGGGAATTCCTGATTCGAGAAATAAAAAACAACAAAAGATTAGGGTATATACCGGTCGGCTTTGTTGACGACAAAGACGAAAAAATAGGCAAGGTTATTCACGGTATTCCCATCTTAGGTAATCGACACGATATTCCAGAGCTTATAAAAAAACACAATATAAAGAAAATATTTATAGCCATTTTATCTGTTGACAAAAATGAGTTTAAAGACATAATCGAATCTTGCAACAAAGCGAATATCGAATGTAAATTTATGAGAGCTGCAATTGAGTAAGAACAAAAAAAAACTCATAAGAATACACATCTTGATTCTCATGGTGGTTTCTTTATCTGCCCAAATTTTTGTGGCTTATTATGCTGGAAATAAATTCCATCCCAAAACATGGGAATATGAGGCCATCGCTCAAAACATGCTGAAAAAAGGAGATTTTGTCTACAATTACAGGGATTATGGAGAATACAGAGCTCTGGTATCTCCTGGATATCCCTATCTCACGTTTGCTGTTTACAAGATATTTGGTACAAATCATCGTTTGATGTTGTTCATCCAATTCATAATGATGACTGCATTATGTTTTATCATCTATAGAATAACGTGGCTTTTTTTTAAAAATATTTGGATTTCGTTTATTGCCTCGTTATTGACTGCGGTCCATCCCGGTCTCATCTTTTACAGTTCAACCATGCTTCATCAATTTGCTCTCTATATAACTCTGTTTTTTGGATCGATCCTTCTCCTTTGCCTTTGCCACCTGAAGAACAAATGGCCATATTTTATTCTTCTTGGCATTATTGGAGGATTTGCTGTCTTAACACGAGCCACATTTCTGCCCGTAATTGTCCTAGGGCTAATCCTATATGTGATCATCAATAAAACAAATCACACAAAGGCTAGAGTTATTAAAGCAGTAACCGCTTTAGCCATTCTTTTAATAGTTAATGCTCCATGGGCTGTAAGAAATTATTTAATTTTCGAGAAGTTTATTTATTCCCAGACAAACATATGGGAACAGTTCTGGGTGGGAAATAATCCTGAAGCAACAGGAGGGCATTACAAAGCCGATGGTACTATTGTGTTAGACTACAAACCGCCCGAAATGCAGGCAGAGCTCGATTCTTCCGATAGCGAGATTTCTGACAACAAGATATTCAGGAAGTATGCATTCAAGTATTTAAGGGAGCAACCTGCAGCCTTTGTTTCCGGAGTGTTAAAAAAAGCGATTTTGTTCTGGTGGTTTTTCCCACAAACTGGCATTCTGTATCCAAAATATTACCTCCTCGCCTACAGAATTCTGTACACAACTTTATTATTTTTTGCAGCTTCTGGACTTGCAATTTGCCAATTAAAAAAGTTGTGGAAACCAATTATGATTTTCCCCCTTTTGCTGGTCTTCGGAATCAACGCAGTACACGCATTGAATTTTGTAGAAATGCGTCATCGCTGGACAGTCGAACCAATATTAATGATACTTTCAAGTGTTTTAATCTTCTTTCTAATCGAAAAAATATATAATTTGGTAAAGAAAAGGCACAGGGAAGATATCAATCACACTTTCACGATTTAATGAGCAGGGCCACAGTAAGTAGTAGAGCAATAACTGAGTCTAAGTACATTTTTAAAGACATTATCGAATTTTGCATCAAAGCGAATATCGAATGTAAATTGATAAGGGCTCTAATAGAATAATAAAAATATCTAATTCTTGGAAAAGATTTCCTCCATATAAGAACCAATTGAGAATGAAACATTTTGAAGTACCGGTAGTGTTTTCATGACTTATACCGGAAATAAGAGAGATGCAGCTATAAGGTTTCTCTATTACTCCGCCAATTTTTATGTAATTATTTTAACAGGCATTGCTTTATTACTTCCATCCTATGCGGGCTCCATCTTTTCGGGGATACCCCTAAACACAAGGATTGAATTTTTCATTTTCATTTTCTTAATCTCTTTTCTTTTGGGATTAATTCTGACTAAGAGATTAAATTTTAAGTTTGATAAGAAGATTTTACTTTTTTCATTACCAATAATGCTTGTCATCTTTATAAAAATAATATGCTTCAATCAAATAATGGATCGCCCATATGGATTTGAAGCATGTTACAGGTCGATACTTAATGAACTACCAGATGGACAATATGAATATAGTTTTGATTATTTTTTAAAATCCAACAAGAATTTTACAAGATATGATGAAATTATTGATTTTGATTCTGATTGGAAACTAGGATTCTGGAATGAAATTAGATTTAATGAATACCAATGGATTGATGGAAACCAAATACGAGAAAGGAATCCATTTGAAGTTACGTGGAGAGGAAATGTTTTAATACCAAATGATCCGGAGCTCAAACTTAGCATAGAGTATACAGGAGAAGGAAAAATTCAATTGGGGAAGAGGACTGTTTCTCTTCCCCCAGAGTATCAGTCTAAAAACATATTTTTAGTGGATATAAATGAAATATTATCTAAAGATCTAACTGGGCAAAATTATAAATCGGTTTTGCCATTAAGAATATATTACAGGTTTCAGGATTTTTCTAAAGTTGGTATGGACAAAAGCACTTTGGGCCCTAATTCCAACATAAGTATAAAATGGATTACGAAAGAGGGACCATCTTTTTTAAGATCATTTTCTGCAAGAGATTTTGTCGGGAGAAGTTTCTCTCTATTGTTCGATTCCATAATTATATTATTCATCCTGATTATTATAATCTCGCATTTTTTTCTTCTTTACAAAGAGAGCAAGTTTTTATTTATAGCTTATTTGTTCATTGGAGTAATTTTTCTTTTCTTATCACTATTTCAGCCCATAAATTTTATCAATTCAGCAAATTTTCACCTTAAGGTTGCTAGAATTAGAGTTTTCCTGTCTATTGTTGTGCCCAGCAGTATATTCCTTTTTTCTGTTGTCTTTGTTCGCTATTATGCAAGAAGACAAAAAGAAATATTATTTTTTTTCATTTCCTTCATTTTTATCACTCAGCTTTTTATTCATATAAATGCAGATTTAGGAGAGGTTTTTTATAGAGATCCAGGTCGCGATAGTATGACATATGAGTCTCAATCTAGATCTATAGGAAAGGCAGAAAATATTAGTGAGTTTCTTCGCGGGGATAGTGATGCCTTTCATTACCAGCCCTTTTTCAGATACTATTTGGCTTTTAATCATATTTTATTTGGGGATGGTACAAATGGCTTATCTATATTTCATAGATTCTTATTTTTGTTCACAATTCCTTTTATTTTCCTATTCTTTTCCCAGAGATTAAGATTTATTCCTGCTCTTTTTTTTTCTTTGGCTATTATGTGGATCTTTTATAATTGGATATTTTTTCTCATAGACAGTGGCGTGAGCGAATATCCTGCCTGGCTATTTTTAATTTTGGTTGTATATTTATTGTTTTTCGATCGATCTCACTTGGGATACATTATTGGATTTGTTCTACTTGGATTTGCATGTATTACCAGAATCGATTTCCTTCCGGGGATTCTCTATTTGATTTTCATCTTTTTTATCTCTTATTTATTCAATAATCCTGGACACAAAATACAAAAGAAAAAATATGGATTCATTTTTATAAGTTTTTTGATTTTTATTGGAATTTATTCTTTAGTCCCCATACATAACTATTATTTTAGCAAGACACTGATTTTAGCGATTGATTCCCCAAATTTAGGCCTTATGCTGCAGCCATCAAAATTGCTTCAAATCTTTTCTGATAAAAATGTGATGCAGCACGTTCTAAATGAATTAAAACTTATGTTTTATTTTGATTGGAGCAGATTTTCTGATGAAAATATTTATTTTCAACTTTACAGATTTCTCTTTGGATTTTTCATAAATTCTTTCTTTTTTTTATTGATAATAAGTTTTTTGTTTAATATTGGACGTTTCATAAAAACTATTATTGCTCCCACACAGGCAGCTCTTAAAAAAAGAGAGTCTCTATATAATTTATTCTTAATTTTAATTCCCTTGCCTTTTCTGTTTGTTTTTTTGTTCTACGAAGTTAGAACTACTTGGCCTCGTTATATTGTTATGGGGCATATAATGATCTATCTCTTTTCTGTCTATTGCTCCAGCGGTTTGATAAATCGGTGCTATGAGAAATTTAAAAAAGTACTATTCCCATCTTGGACCAAAGTCTTAAGAAATACCTAAAGCCAAGACAGGTTCAAAATAGTCATCAAATTATGCTCTTTGAGATAGTTACTCTAATAATACTGGTATTAATTCCACTCCAGCTTTATATGAACTATGTTTTTATAAAAAAAAATGACCTCGTAAATACGGATACATATTCACATCTCAGAATTTCTGAAGAGTTACATGATTATCGAGGTTTAATACCTTATTATAAAAGCTACTTCCCCAATAAAAAATTAAGATATACTTATCCTCCCCTACTCCATATTATTCTTGCTGTTTTACAAAAACGGACATCCATTACTTTTCGCAGAGCTTTATCATTATGGTTAAATTTATTTGTTGTGTCGATCTTTGCTTTAATTCTCTATTCAGTGTTTAATTTTTCTGCTGAAAAGATTGCTCTTTCCTGTGGACTTTATCTGATCAATTCAATGAATTACTTCGAAACAAATGCTATTACACCTCGGTTTCTCGGTATTTTATTTTTCTTTCTTGCAGGCGTTGGAATAGCTCAATTTTATTCCGGGAACACACAGTTTTGGCCTTATATAATTATCGGGTCGACTGGATTATTTCTATCACATCGTATGGGAGTACAAATTCTCCTTTTTTTTAGTGTCGTATTTACGCTTATTTTATTGATATTTTTTGAATTCAATTTATTCTGGTTATGGTTATTTTTATTGATATCTTTTTTGATTGCATTATTAATTACAAGGGGACAGGTCTTTTTTGTCCTTAAGGATCATTTTAAACGCATCTCTCTCCATATGGTTACAGGCAATCAAGAAGATGGCCGAAGAAAATTGGGAAATCCGTTTATTATTTTGCGTAAGAATCCCCTTATTCTCTTACTTCCTTTTTATATATACAAATTGTTTATGACACAGAATTATGAGTACATAAACAACTGTCTTTTTGTGATATTCATTATTTGTTGTGTAATTCTGTTCATGAGTATTTTCTGGATTTGGGGCTCAGGAGAAAGACATATCATTTTTGCATCTCCTTTCTTATTGATATTATATTTTAGCCAGAAAACAATCTCTGAAAACTATGTATTGATATTGATTCCCATTTTAATTTTAATTGTAATAAAAAATTTATATTCAATCTGGTACGTTAAAGAAAATCGTGTCGATAATGAGTGGAGAGAACTGGCTTCATTAATAAAAAATGATAAAGGAAAAAAATTATTAATTTTTCCTGAGATAAACATTCCCTACCTGACATATGCAACTAAAAAGATAATCTTTTCAGGAGCTCATGATAGTTCAGCCGTTTCATTTAATCGCAGTTTACTAAAGAGAAGGTTAAATGAACACAGCCATATTAAAAATATGGCTGAAGAATTTAATAGTGATCTGGTTCTAATAGGGGATAACTATAATAATCCTTTATTAACAGAGTATCTTAAGAAGTATTACAGAACCGAAGTTTACAAGTGTAATCATGTCCTGTGGAAAAAAAATAAATGAAAAGGAAATTAAAGATTTTGCTGTTAGCAAGCACTCTTGGAGGTGGCGGCACCGAAAGGAGGACAGTTTTTATACTCAAATACATTAATAGAGATATCTTTGAACCTATTCTTTGTGTTTGGGAAAAAAAGGGAGTGTATGTTAAGGATATTCCTCGACAAACTAAATTATACGTAGTCAAAAGGCGCAATAAAGCTTTTACTTTGTTAAATATGTGTAAAGTTATTAATAAGGAAAAGCCGGATATAATTTTTGGAAATATGTGGGGTATTAACGCAGCAGCTATATTAGCTCTTAAAATGATGTTTTTTAAAAGGAAAAGGAAGTCAAAACTGATAGTAGGAATCGTCACCAATCCATCCTATTTTAAATACCAAATTATTATTAGATTTTTGTACAATTTTGCCGATCTTTTTGTAGCCAATTCATACGGAATACGTGAATATTTAATCTCGTCATGGAAGATTCCTAAAAAAAAGATTCGTGTGATTCATAATGGGGTAGATATTGAAAACATTGATAAGATGTCTTTTGAAAAGGTAGATCATATCTGGATTAAGAATAATTATAATCTGATAATTTCAGTCGGACGTTTAGCTGAACCAAAAGGGCTTCCTTATCTGTTAGATGCTTTAAAAATTGCCAACAAAAAGAATCCCATATATTTAATAATAATTGGCAAGGGTGAGGAAGAAGAAAGACTGAAAAAAATGGCCAAAAAAATTGGCATTGATAATAGAGTGGATTTTATTGGTTTTAAACATAATCCTTTTAAATATATTGCTAAAACAAATCTGTTTATCCTGTCATCTATATGGGAGGGGTTTCCAAATGTTTTATTGGAAGCAATGGCCTGTAGAACTCCTGTTGTGTCCACTGATGCACCATATGGACCTTCGGAGATAATAGAAGACGGTGTAAATGGCTATTTAGTGCCAGTGGCAGATTCAACTAGACTTGCTGAAAAAATACTTTATTTGCTGGAGAATTTAGATAAGCAGGATAACGTCATTAGAGAGGCAAGACAGACAGTTGAAAAAAAATTTACCTTTGATACGATGTTAAAAAATTATGAAAAGTTGTTTTATTCTATTTGTCTTAAGAAAAGCCCTTGAAGATCCTTTACATATCAGATTCATTTATTCCTCGGCGTTCTGCCAACAGCATTCAAGTTATGAAGATGTGTAATGCCTTTTCAAGAATAGGTCATAAGGTGGTTTTGTTATCAATC
>SDBT01000697.1_pt1 | contig 54425 bp, 44 predicted proteins | sample 2277101 | NCBI WGS metagenome assembly SDBT01 (sample SAMN10404973, study PRJNA504765) | marine sediment metagenome | isolation source: marine sediment core GS10_PC15, 103 cmbsf | place: Arctic Ocean: Southern Knipovich Ridge | collected 2010 | reverse complement strand
GGCGCCGTCGTTTTTGGGATCGCTTTCTCATGGTCACGTCTCCTCCCTGTCGGAGTGACTGACCCAAGCCTATCAGTTGGCACGACTTATGCTAGGCTGTCCAAAAATTGGGGACCACCACCAGGTTCTCGGCCAGAAGGTTATCATTTGTTACCATTCCGGCCGCCGGCCTGGACCTCGACCAGGTGCAGTTCGGCTCCGTCGCCGGCGTCGATCTGCGGCCAGTTGTGCACCGCTCCGTAACACGGAAAAGGCCAACGGGTCCGGGCGCATCTCGGCAGGTGTGCACCAGATTGTCATAACTGCACATGTCGAGCGTAACACGCTATTCGGCAGCAAGTCCGGGCGGGTGGCCCGCAGGTGCCCCTGCATGGGGTGTGGATCAGTTTCGGGGGTGTGGGGGCAACCCCCGCGGGTGTCGGACAGGTGGCGCGCGCGTCCCCCGCTCTACTGCCTTTCGTATTCGACCCGATAAATCGAGGAGCACCAATGCGAGCTATCAGAAGCGGTGATCTGCCAGGTGCCGCTTGCATGGGAACCGCTTTTGTTCCATTCGAGATTGCCCTGGAACTCCATCGTAAAATCATCTTCGGTGCATGTTTCGTTTATCTGTATTGTGCACCAATCCGGGCTAATGTCGTGGTGACCAGTACACTGCCCCCATGGTTGTGCAAACCCATCAAGTTGTACAATCTGGTTGCTAATACGTCCGCAGTCGCCGGACTGCTCGTTGAACGTCATCAGGTAGGTTCCATCCGGCTTCTTACAGTCGCCGTTGGAGTCGCCACAGCCAACCACGCCGGACAGCAACAACATGGTCAGCAACAGGCCGATTCGCGCACGCTTGTTCATGTTCCTTTCCTCCTTTGTGGCGCCGCTTACCCTGGCCGAAAAAATGGCCCGTAGGGACAGCGGCGATCTGCGACAGGCAAGCCACAGAACGTTTCTTGTCACCTGCGGGCCAACCTATTTTGGGTTGGCACGCAGATCAATGCGTAAAGAAGGTACTCGACGGTCGTTCCCAAGTAGTCCCAGCCACCGCCCGTGAAGTGCACCTCGTAGTCCTCGGCCACCAGGTCGGGCATGGCCGCGGCCGGGATGTACAGCTTGACCAGGTGCACTCCTTGGGCTTCGAGGTCGTGCTTTTCCGCGTAGACCGTCAGCCGGCGCTCGCCGCGATAGTCGGTGTAGACGAAGGCCCACTTGTAGTGCTCGGACTCGTTGCCCGGGTCGGTCAGCACCCCGAGGGCGTCCACCATGGCCGGGGTGATATCCTCGTGGCGCTTCACCTTTCCCTTGGGAAGCCGCAGGGGCAGCACCAGCTTGACGACCGACTTCTTCAACGGCAGCACCCAGCGCACCGGGTTGAACCAGACGGCCAGCAGCTCCTCGCCGCCGCGGCTGGTGGGATCGGCGAAGCGGTGGTTGCAGCGGTAGTGCAGCTCGACCGTGTAGTTCTGTCCGGCCCTGGTGCGCACCTTCTCGAAGTCCACCCGATAGTAGCCGCCGCCCACCGGGCTGACGCGCGCCTTGTGCTTCTCGCCGCTCCCGTGTAGCCAGGCGCGGGTGAAGTGTACCGGCTCGTAGAACGGCCCCACCTTGCGGATGAACGAGCGGCCCTCGTTGTCTCGGAAGGTCAGGCTGTAGATGACGTCCATGGCGCCGTTGTCCTGCACGAATGCCTGGACGTCGGACTCGAGCAGATCCACCGGACCGGCCACGGCCGTCGCGGGCAGCAACAGCGCGAAGAGCAGCACCAGGCGCACACACCGGGTCATGCCATCCTCCATCGGATGTGGACTGCGCTGAATGTACCAGCAGGTAGCGGGGGAATTCAACCTGGATTGAGAAGGCGAGAGGGCTTACTCGGTGTAGTTGTGGCTCTCCTTCTTGAAGGAGTCGACGAAAGCTCCGTCGAAGTTGATGATCGCCTCGTGCTCGTTGACGAAGGTCTTGGTGGCGATGAAGAAGAAGACCCGCTGGACCGATTCCTCGCGGGAGTAGTAGCGCCAGCGCTCCTTGCGGCCTTCCAGCTTCTCCACCTTGTACGGCTTGCCGAGCAGATCCGTAACCTGCTTCTTGGTGGTCCTGCTCTTCTTGATGGCCACCATCCGCTCGATCGGGAACTCCCGCCCGATGGTCACCTTGGGATCGCTGATGCTGCAAGCCGGCAGGCTGCCCAGACCCAGCAAGATGACGCCCGCCATGGCGACCCCGAGGGCGCACACAAGACATCGCTGGCCGCGCATTTTTTCCTCCTTGTACGTATCCGGGAAACCAGATTACCGACAGAAGCACGGGCGAGTCAACATCCGATACGAATTGGCCTGCGACCCGCCGGGCGCGCTATGATGCCCGGGCATGGGCGGACGCGACGACTACCGTGTGACCGGACCGCGCCGGGCCCTTCTGGCCTGGCTCGGTGTCCTGATCGGCTGGACCGGCGCAGGCGCGGCATACGGGTTGTTCGTGGCCGTCCGCATGGGCCTGACGGGCCGGGCTTGGGACATCCTGCTGCTGATGGTCTACGTGGGCCTGGCGTTCGGCCTGCTGGGCTCGGTGCTGCTGGGCTTGCGGGGCGTGGTGCGGCTGGCCCTGGCGATCACGGCTCGCAACCGGATCGACCCGAAGGACGCGCGTTCGATGGCGGCACGGGTGGTGGCCTCGCTGGGCGGCTTCGTCCTGGCCATGGCGGTTCTGCTGTGCATCGGCGACCTGGTGGTCGCCCTGGCCTTCCAGCCGGGCACCTCCAGGTCGTGGCTTCTGATCCGCGTGGCGCTGGCGCTGGCCACGGGCGGCTCGCTGTGCTGGCTCCTGGCCGGCCCGTTGTCGCGTGGGACTGATGCCCTGCTCGCGAGGCTGCGCGATCCCCGGGGCGTCAAGACCGCCCTCTCGATCTGCGGCCTGGGACTGGCGTGCGCCCTGATCCTGCCGCTGGCCGCGCCCGGGGAAGACCGGTCCGGCGGCGAGCGGCCCGGTGCCCCGGACGGGCTGCGGGTTGCGGACACCGGGCTGCGGGTCGTCCTGTTCGGGCTCGACGGGGCGACCTGGAACGTGTTCGGTCCGTTGATCGAGGCGGGCACCATGCCGGTCATCGCCGGGCTCGTCCGGAACGGGGCCGTGGGCACGCCGCTTTCCCCCCCACCGCGGGCCTCGCCGATCACCTGGACCACGATCGTCACCGGTCACCGGTCCGCGCAGCACGGAATTCAGGAATACCTGCTGGTGTCCCTGCCCGGGCTGAGCCTCTTCCCCTTCGAGTCCCTGGCCCACGACCCGGCCGTGCTGCCTTTTTCGTTCGTGGCCCTGGGCTACTTCGCCGCCCAGGTGGCCGACGGCATCCCGCCGACCAGCGACCGGGTGCGTACCAAGTCGCTCTGGCACATGCTGGCCGACGGCGGCAGTCGCTCTCTGGTCCTGGGCATCCCCTGCACCTGGCCCGCGGAAGAGGTGCCCGGCCTGATCGTGACCGACCGCTTCGGCCCCAACGAGTTCGACATGTTCTCGCACCACCGAGGCCCGCTGCCTCGTCTCGTCCACCCCCACGAAGCCGAGGCGCGCCTGGAGCGCCTGAGGACCGACTCGCACGGCGACCCGGCCCCCATGCTGCGGGATCTGGCCGGCTTCGACGACCAGCAGGTGGCCGAGCTGGCGGCCTGGGTCTACAACCCGGTGATCCCGTCGCCGCTGCGGCTGTTGACCGACGTCTACGACTCGGACACGACGTTTCTCGAAATCATGCTCAGCGAACTCGAACGAGGCGGCTACGCCTTCGCGATCGTCCTGGTCAACGGACTCGACCTGGCCATGCACGCCTTCTGGGCCGAGCGCTTCCCCGCGGACTTCGGGCACAAGAAAAGCGCCCGGCCCGAGTGGGGCCGCCTGATCGACGCCTACCACGCCCTGGTCGACCGCCGCCTGGGAGAGATCCTGCGGGCCTCCGGACCCTCGACCGTGGCGATCGTGCTGTCCGACAGCGGCATGGAGGCCAGCCCGGGAAACCTGATCTGGCCCGGCTGGCACGCCGAGGAAGCCCTCCTCATCGCCTCGGGCGGCCCGATCCGCGCCGGGATGCGCCTGGAGTCGGTCTCCTTCGTGGACGTGGTCCCCACCGTCCTCTACCTGCTCGGCTTCCCCGTGCCCGCAGACCTTCCCGGCCGGGTGCTGACCGAGATGATCGAGCCGGATTTCCTTCAGACTCATCCGGTGCGCACAGTCGCACTGTCAAGAAACGCACCAAGGTGACAATTGCCGGTGTCCCCCCGGGCTTGACTATGTGGCTACTTGTGGCTACATTGGAGATATGAAAGCCGTGGGTATCAGAGAACTGAAGAACCACCTGAGCGAGTATATTCGACTCGTCCGTGCCGGTGAGGAGGTGCTGGTGACTGACCGGGGGGAAGTGGTCGCCGAGTTGAGGTCTCCCAGCCGACTGGCACCTAAGGAGATGTCCGATACCGGTCTAGAGGAACTCGCCCGCAAAGGTCTCGTCACCCTGGGTGCGCCCAACGATCCAGAGGCGTATCCAGCCATGCCCTCCATCTTGTCCCCCGGTGAGATCTCACGCCTGCTGGACGAGGAGCGGGGCGAGCGGTGAAGCTGTATGCCGAGTCGAGTGCCGTGCTCTCCTGGTTGATGGGTGAGCCCGACGGTGAGGCCGTCCGGCAAGCCCTCTCGACGGCCGAGGTGGTAGTGGCATCGGACCTGACCCTGATCGAGTGCGATCGGGTCCTGATCCGTGCTGTCTCGCTGGGAAGGCTCACCGAAGGCGACGCTGCAGATATCCGTGTAGTCCTGAGTGCGACATCCACGCGCTGGCACTTGTTGCGCCTCATGGACGAGGTAGTCGAGCGGGCGCGCCGTCCCTTCCCTCACGAACCCATTCGATCCCTGGACGCAATACACCTGGCCAGCGCGCTCGTATCCCGATCCGCGCTGGCGGTTGCCCACCTCCTATGCCTGGACGAACGCGTACGCAACAACGCCAAGGCGCTCGGGTTCACGGTGGTTCCGTAGCAGTTCGATGGGCTGCGGAGAGAAGGATGCTCTTGTCATGCTTCGGATTCAGGTCTGGCGGGCCTGTCTCTTTTCACGAAGGTGGTCAGGTGCAGCCGGTCCCACTGCGAGATTTCCACGATGCGCATGGCGGCGGTGAACTTGCCCTGCGCATTTCCCTCGACCCGGACCACCCGGCCGGTGCAGGCTATCTTGCGGTCCTGGCCGGGCACCCCAAACTTGACGTCCAGCAGGGAGCCGGTCCTGAGGTCGCGATCCGCCAGCAGCAGCAGCCCGCCCTCGCTGATGTCCAGGGTGGTGAACGGGTGGTAGTCGTCCGACAGCTCGCAGTAGCAGCCGTGGAGGTCGGCGGCGAAGCGGCGGTAGGACCGGCGGTCCTGTCCGAAAAGGCAGACCTGGTTCTTCCCCCGGTTCTTGGCCAGGTACATGGCCCGGTCGGCGTTGCGCACCAGGGCGTCGCCGTCGGAGGCGTCGGCCGGGTAGGCTGCCACCCCCACGGAGACGGTCAGCCGCCCGCCGGGCTGGGAGGACTCCTGGGGGAAGGCGTGGGCCTCGATGCGCCTGCGCACCCGTTCGGCCACCTGCAGGGCGCCCTCCTTGGAGGTGCTGGTCAGGATCAGGGCGAACTCCTCGCCTCCGTAGCGCACGGCGGTGTCGCTTCCGCGGATGGCTCCGGACAGGATCTCGGCCAGCATGCCCAGCGCCTGGTTGCCGGTCTGGTGGCCGTAGCTGTCGTTGTAGTGTTTGAAGTCGTCGATGTCGATCATGACCAGCGACAGGACCGCGGCGCATCGCCCGACGCGCTCTATCTCGCGCGCCAGGTGTTCCCGGAAGTAGCGGAAGTTGTACAGGCCGGTGAGCTCGTCCCTGTAGACCGAGGCCTGGGTTTCCTGGAACACCAGCTGCTCAATGACCTTGGGATTTTCCAGCTTGCGGGCGACGTGGACGAAGTAGCTCACCAGGGCCACGCGCAGGTCGACCTGTTCGCCCAGGCGAACCTCCATCGACTCCCTGAGGTGTTGTCAACGGCGCATTCTACAGCAGGTCGTTCTTGGCGAACGCAGCCCGCAGCGCGGCGCCGGTGGGGGTGTTGTCGTAGCCCTGGATCTGCCCGTACCAGTCGGACAGCAGCTTGAACAGCTCGCGGGCCTGGGCGTTGATGCCTTTTCTGCGGCGGACGAGCGGCAGCAGCTTCAGAAGCGCGTACTCGAACTCGTCGATCGCGTCCAGGATGCGCAGGTCCGCCAGGTAGTCCCTCGGAGCGTCGATCTCGGTGGCCAGGCACGTGAAGAAGGTCTGCACCACCCGGCAGAACAGGTCGCTGCCGGACAGCTTGACCTTGACCCTGGCCAGCTCCCGTTCGGCCCGGGCGCAGGCGGCGTCGATCACGTTGTCCGGGTCCTTCTCCATGTAGTAGGGGACGTACTTGAAGGGCATGGCCGCAGAGTAGATGTTCATGGCCTGGCTTATGAACAGCGGGACGAACCGCTCCCAGTCGATCTCGTACGAGCCGCCCTTGACCTTCACGACCAGACCGGTCCGTTCCATCTTCGAAAGCAGCCGGTCGCACTCCTTCCGGGACAGCCCGCAGCGGCTGACCAGCCCTGCCGCCCTTGCACGGCCACAGAGCAATTCGAAGAATATCCTCGATGCCTTGCGGTTGGAAAGCAGCGTGTCAGAATCCATTTTTTACTCCTCATGTCTTACGTTTTCAGAACATCAGAACAACCAGCCCACGAACCCGCCCAGGCCGAACACATGCGTGTCGACCCCGCCGGTGATGTCCAGCTCTCCGCTGACCTCGAATCCGAAGTGGAACGGCAGACTGGAGGGTGCGACCACGAACCCCCCGCCCGCCACCGCCACCATCACCGGATCGAGCCCTTCGTCGATCAGGTGGGCGGCGACCCCCAGGCCCGCCTTGACGAAGCCCCAGGCGTCGTCCTCGCCGAAGCGCAGCCAGATCACCGGGCAGGCCTGCAGGATGAGGTCGGGCTGCTGGGCGTCATTTCCGGTGTCCAGCGGCACAATCAACGCCACGTCCAGCCCTACGACCAGCTCGGGGATGGGCAGCCATCCGGCCGAAAGGCCCAGGTCGACCGCCCCGATCAAGCCCCCGCCGATCTCGGCCAGCGAGCCGTGCACCGAGGGGTTCAGCATGAACCCGGCACTTGCTCCCGCGCTGGACAACAACATCAGCAGCCCCGTCGTCATCGCGCCCCGGACACAGCGTCGGGTGTTCATGGGTGACCCTCTTCCACCACAGCTTCGGGTCCCTTCGAGCCGGACAGCCAGAATCCCAGGAGCAGCAGGCCGAACGCAGCGTAGCCGCTGGCGATGCGATACGGCAGCGCGCTGTCCCCCCTCCACGGCAGGTACAGCCCGCCGTTGGGATCGATCGAGTGGATCACCCCGAAAAAGCTGAACGCGGCGCAGATGCCTACGAAGACCGCCGCGCGCAGCAAGCGGCGATCGGCCAGGTGAGCTGCGAAGGCGCCCCACAACATGGCAGTCAGGATGAAGCCATTCCCCAGGGCGACCACGGTGGAGAACTCGGCCGCCATCCTGGCCGGCAGCTCCGAAAAAGCCTTCAGGCCGCTCAGGATCTTGTTCCACTGGATCAGCACCAGGTTGGCCACCGAGGGCAGCAGGGCCAGGCCGACCGCCGGGAAGTGGGACCGGGGACAGACCTCGAAGGTCTGCGAGATGATCTCCAGGCCGACGAAGATCAGGATCGGCGCCACCGCCGCCCCGGGCAGGAGATCGACGATGAACGACACGAACCCGAGGGCGCCCCCCAGCCCGATGAACAGTCCCGTGGCGAGGGTATAGCCGGCCCGGCCGCCCATGGCCTTGTACGCCGGGTGGCCGATGTAAGGGGTCGACTGGGCCACCCCGCCGGTCGCCCCGGCCACCAGGGTGGCGATGGACTCGACCAGCAGGATGTCGCGCGTGTTGTAGTCGTCACCCGCCACCCGCGCGCTCTCGGTCACGTTGATGCCGCCCACGATGGTCAGAAGGCCGAAGGGGACCGCCACCGGCAAAAAATCCAGCGCCCGGCCCATGCCGTCGACGAACCCCAGGCTGGGCAGCGGCAGCGTGAGGCGCAGGGTCACCTCGGGCAGGTGGAAGGCGTCGCCCAGCACGCCGGTGAATCCCAGCAGGTAGTATAACGCCGTGCCGGCGATCACCGCCACGGCCGCCCCGGGCAGGTTGCCCGGCAGCCGCATCTTGGCCACCAGCGAGTAAAGCACCAGCCCGAAGGCCACCAGGCCGATCACCGGCATGCTGAACAGGTTGACCAGGGGCAGGAAGCCGAGCAGCGCCACGCCCACCCCGGCTATCGAGCCCAGCAGGCCGGCCTGGGGCACCATGCGCCGGATCCAATCGCCGGCGAACGAGAAGGCCAGCTTGACCAGTCCGATCAGGACCATGGTGGCCATGCCGACCTGCCAGGTGACCATGGGGTCTCCTGACACCAGGTAGACCGGCCCCAGCACGGCCACCGCGATCCCGATGGTCGACGGTGTGTCCAGGCCCAGCGGCATGGCGGTCACGTCGGTCCGGCCGGTGCGCCGTGCCAGCCTGAATGCCATCCAGGTGTAGGCCAGGTCGCCCACCAGCACTCCCAGGGCGGTGCCGGGGATCATGTGGGTGAAGATGAACTCGATCGGGTATCCGAACCCGCCGACCAGGATCCCGGTCAGGATGACCAGGTTGGTGACGTTGTCGAGCATCAACCCGAAGAAAGCGTTCAGGTCGCCAGTGGTGAACCAGGGATAGCGCGAGCGTTCGGACATCTGGGTCCCCCGGAGTCTATACCCGAATGACCAGGAACACGCCGCCATCGGCTGCGGCCAGCTGGGCGGAGCGGCAGGCCGGCAACAGGCAGGTCTGGCCGATCTCCAGGCCGAGCGGCTTGACCCCGGTGTCGACCAGCTCGCCAGCGCCCTGGATGCAAGCCACGATGCGCGGCCGCCCGCCCTCCAGGGGCACAAGGGCGTCTCCGGTCAGGCCGACCCGCTCGAACGAGAAGTGCTCGCAGCGCACTCCCGGCCGGCCGGACAGCGGCGGGGCGGCCGGGACCTGCCCGCGCCTGTCGTAGTGGATCGAGGCCAGGGCCTGCTCCACGTGCAGCTTCCTGGGCTTTCCGTCCAGCCCCATCCGGCTCCAGTCGAACACCCGGTAGGTGGTGTCCGAGGACTGCTGGATCTCGGCCAGCACTACGCCTGCGCCGATGGCGTGCAGGGCTCCCGAGGGCAGGTAGTAGAAATCGCCCGGCTTCACCTCCACTTCGTGGAGCAGATCCGCAACGCTGCCGTCGGACAGGGCCGCGGCCAGCCGGTCGGGACCGACCCCCTCATCCAGGCCCAGGTAGAGCCTGGCGCCTGGTTCGGCCTGCAGGATGAACCAGGCCTCGGTCTTGGGGCGCGCCCCTCCTCCCAGCCCGGCAGCGGTCCGCTCGTCGGGGTGTACCTGGACCGACAGGGTCTGGCTGGCGTCTATGAACTTGAACAGCAGGGGAAAGCGGCCTTGCAACAGGGGCGCCTCGCCGAGCAACTCCTCGGGCCGTTGACTCACCAGCATCGCAAGCGACGTCGCGGAAAGCGGGCCGTCGGCCACCACGCTCTGGTCGTTGGGCAGATCGACCACCTCCCACGACTCGCCGCAGGGAACGCCGTCGGGCAAGACCTTGCCGAAAAGCGTCTCGAGCTTGCGCCCGCCCCAGGGCAACGGCTTGACGATGGGTGTGAACTTCAGAGGCGGCAGTAGATCGCTCATGGCAGAATCTCTCCTAACACCGCCAGCCGGCCGCGTCAATCCGCGTCATTGGAGCGTTGACAGGCCTTCCCGCCAGTGCTACCCATGGGCCATGGCGCGTCGAACATGATCGAACCAAGCCCACAGATTTTTCGGCCCTGCACGGATCCGCTCCTGCGGGCCTACACCATGCTGTCGCCGGCGGTGCAGCAGGTCGAGGAACGGCTGGGCCAGACCTTCCGCTCCACCGTGGACCTGATCCCCGAGGTCTCCCGGCACCTGATCGGCTCCGGCGGCAAGCGCATCCGGCCCGTCATGCTGCTGCTGTGCGCCCGCGCGGCCGGCGCCGATGTGCTGCAGGGCCTGGACCTGGCGGCGGCTTGCGAGTTGCTGCACAACGCCACCCTGTTGCACGACGACGTGGTCGACCGCGGCGAGCTGCGACGGGGGGTGCCGTCTGCTCGGAAGGTCTACGGCAACTCGGCCAGCGTGCTGGTGGGCGATTTTTTGATTTCCAGATCGCTGGGCATGGTGGTGGGCCACGGCGATTTGGGACTGCTCGAAGAGTTCTCCAGAATGCTGGCCGCTATGGCCGAGGGCGAGATTCTGCAGCTTGTCCGCTCCGGCCGCCTGACCGTGGCGCTGCCCGAATACGTGGAGATCATCTCCGGCAAGACCGCCGGCCTGTTCTGTTGGTGCTGCCGGGCAGGCGCCAGCCTGGCCGATCCCGCGGGGCCGCTGACCGAAAAGGCCGCCCGCTTCGGCAAGGCCTTCGGCATGGCCTTCCAGGTCACGGACGACATCCTGGACTACACCGCCCCGCCCGAGCAGAGCGGCAAGGACCTGGCCAACGACCTGCTCCAGGGCAAGGCCACCCTGCCCCTGCTGCTGTCCTGCCTCGAAGACCCGCACCTGCAGGCCCTGGTAGAGCGGACCATCGAGTCCGGAACGCCCGACCCGGAGGTCTGCCGCTCCATCGTCTCGAAGGTGCTCGCCGGCACCTCGATCGGCAAGTCCCTCGAAGAGGCCTTCCGCTACGCCCACAATGCCAGGCGGGATCTCGAAGCCTTCCCCCCCGGCCCGGCGGTCGACGTCCTCGCCGACTTGACCGACTTCGTAGTCGACCGGGTAAAGCTGCCGTGAAAAAGCGTTTCAAGAAAGTACGGAGAAAGACATGTCAAGACTCATCTTGTCCTTGCTCGTCGGCACCGGAATCATGACCATTTCCCGGCCCTGCCGGGGAGCCGAGACCAAGGACGAGAAGTTGACTGACGACGAGACACAGGCGAAGTACCTGCGCAAGTCCATAACCTATCTGGGTGTCAAGGCCGATCGGGGGGTTGTTGTCGACGAACCCTGCCTGCGTGCCATCGAACAAGCCATACGCAGTAAGATTGAAATCGAGAGGTTCGACTACAACGAGGTGAAGATATCCAGCACGCAAACGATCGATCAGTTCATTCGCGAGTTGCGTGACTACGTAAAAAGGCGAGCCGTGGATCGCGCAGCCTCTGAGTCGGAATTCGATACGAGGTTCAAGGAGGCCAGGGTATACGCCGACGATGTGAAACGTATCATGAATTCGGCCTACGCATATCGAGTCCGAGTCACCCAGTTCAGCGCGGAAAAATACGTCTGTTCGACAAACGTCGTCATAGCGGCGGCCAGCCGGTGCGTGCCGGGCGAAGCGGGCATGAAGGCCGAGTTGAACGCAACTGTCACCTTCTACCATATGAATCTCCTGGACGATATCAAGCCCGGCTACTCGATACTGAAGGAAATACAAGTCGATTCCGCCGAGGCGTTCTTCGCCTATCCCAAGCCGCCTCGTTCCGGCTCCGACAGGGCGTACAAGAAACAGCTGTCTGAATACAAGAAGGCCTTGTCTGGCATGGATTCCTACACGTCGGCAGCGGCCACCGAAAAGGCTGCCGGCGACCTTGGCAAGTGGCTGTCCAAGGAGATGAAAAAGATGTCCGTTTTTCAACTGCTCACACCGGTAACCAGCGCCTCGAGCGACGGCGTCGAGTTCATGCTTGGCAAGGCGGACGGAGTGGGGTTGGACGACACCTACGATGTGAACGAATTCGATGCGGCCGGACAGATTCACCATCTGGGATACGTAAAGGTACGCAAGGTTGGCCATGCCAGGGGAACGGGTGCCGGGACCCCCAGCTATGCCGAGAAAATAAAGGAAAGTCGCGGCTTCGTGGGCGGGGAGTTGCTGGTCGAGCACCCGATGGTAGGCTTGTCCATGGGCCTGCACGGCATCCTGGAGCTAGGGCTGTACGATCTGTTTGGCGAGGAGCAGGGAATGTCATCGTACCCCGGTGCGGGCTTCTTCATCGACTGGGACATGGTCGATTTGCTCGAGCTGTCCGAGGTATACCTTTCTTTCGAGGGCGATGTTCTTTTCCTCGGCGAGGCTTACTGGGGTAAACAAGTCGCCCTGATTCACCTGTTGGCGGGAGTCAAGAAGAAGTGGTACGTAAATAGTCTGGTTTTCACTCTGGGCCTCAGGGGTGGCGTCGGTATTTACACGGTCGGCGATAGTCACATGGGGGGCACTCCGGTTGGACTTGGCGGTGACGCCGTGCTCGGTCTGGAGTATTACATCATGCCCGAGTTCTCGCTGTATTTGAAAGCTGCCGGGCGCTACTTCACAAACCCGCTCGAGATGGCGCGCGGCAACAAGCCGGATCCGGAGTTGGCTATTAACTTGTCATTGGGAGCTCTTCTGTGCTTTTAGCGAGGTGTTATTACCATGAAAACGTACAAGTCGGTCATTCGAGCAATATTGGTTCTACTAGGGCCTTCGGCATGTGTTACCGGTGGTATTTACCAAGGTCCCGTGCTGTCGGTCGACCAGCGGGCAGCTTCCAAAACGCCCGAGGCCTGGAACCAGGTGTACTTGGCTCCAGTCGAGGAAGCCGGTGCCGGCCTGTCCGAATATACTGCCACGCTTTCCCTGCCTCCCCACCAGGCACTGGAGCAGGTGCTCAGGGAAAGACTGGAGGGGTCCGGAGACGATTCCCGACCGGTGGTGCTCTGGGTGAAGAATGTCCGCCTAATCATGCCGCAACAAGGATCCCTGGGCCTGGCGGCGGATTTCATCTTGCGGAGCTCGGGTAAGTCCAAGTTGATAAGGCTGGAGCATTCCATCAACGCCCCCTCCGGCGACAAGTTGGCACTAGATGCCCTGTACACCCGGGCGCTGTATGATCTGACGGACCACTTGCTATATCACGCTGAGGCGATGGCCTTCCTTGGGGCTGATGTCGCGGTTCTAGGGGATTCGGGAATTATCGGCGAGTCGGTCGAGCACGGGCCCTTGCTGCCAATTACGCCGTCCAGCGAAGGTCTGGAGGCAACAGGTCGGATCATGTGGGGCACCAAGGAAAAAGACACTTTCTTGGGCTTGACCCTGCTGTTAGGAAAAGCCGCCAAAGGCACATTTGTAAACATGACCGAGACGACAATAGACAAGTTCTTGGCATACACAGTTCATTTGGGTGTAGGTGGCATTAAAATGATGGACAAATACGCATTAAGTTTGACGGAGATGCTTTATATGGGATTTGGATATTCCGGAATGTACCGCGACGATGATGGCAACGTGCTCTCGCCCGGTCTGGCCGTTTTCGCCGGCCCGCAGATCATGGGAATGCAGATGATCATGTCGGGGGTCACTATGATGATGGCACAAATCGGAGTCAGGGCGGACCTGGACGTTCCCATTGGACAACATTTTGGGGCCCAGCTCGGCGGTTTCGTCGGTTACTTCATGATGTACATGGACATTGATTCCATGGATTCAATTACAAGCAAAGCTCCCATTCCGTTCCTTCCCTCCGGCGACCTGTACTACCAGACATCTACCGGCCGCATCTCACTCGGTCTTACATTCCAGGCCCTGGACGAGATCAAAAACCTGTTCAAGAATCCGATGATCACGCTGACCTGGCAGGAGCATGCAGGTCGGGGTATCGCCTATTCCAAGAGCGGCCTGGCGTATGGGTATGGAGATTCTGGTGTTGCTGAGATTCCTATTTTCAGCGAAGCCGACGTTCTGGCAGGCCCCCAGGGCGTGTTCGCAGAAGGCAGCGCCCCTCTTGCGCCGGATATGACGGAATTATCCGGACCAGAGGCCGTCTCGACAAAAGACGGCGTTCCTTCCGCTCCGGGTGCCGCGGAAAAACCCGGAACCGAGTGGTGGACCGGCGCGGCTGGCGGCTCGCCGTCAGTCTGGAAGCCTGTCGGCGGCGCGACAAAAAGGACTGCTCCAGCAGCACGCCCCTCTACGCCAGCAGCCCCCGCTTCCGCGACCGTACCTGCCTCACCGTCTGCGGAAGTGGCGCCGCGGCCGACGGAAGTCGCGGAGTCTCCTCAGAGGGAGAAAGTGGAGAAAGAGGACGATCTGGACCTTTTCCTGAACAAGGTGGAGTCCAAGAGAGAGCAAGAGGAAAAATACCGAAAGAAGCTGGACACGACATGGAAGAAGGTCCAGAGGATCGCCAGGGATCGCAGTGAGACTCTTGAGATCCGGGTGGCCGTGCTGAAGAAGTTCCTGGAGAAATACCCCGACAACAATCCATACAAGGCGAAGGCGGAAGGACTGCTGCGCGACCTGTGTCCAGGAACCCTGGTCGTGCGCACCGAGCCGCCCGGCGCCATGGTGTCAGTTCTGCAACTGAAGAAGGGCAAGGCGCCGTTGACCACCAAAGCCAAGGGCGGCACCTATAAGGTCAAGGTCAGACTGCCGGGTTTCCTGCCGGCGGAGCGTTCGGTGACCGTGGAGCCTGGCGAGACCAGCGAGCTGGTCATCCCTCTCGAACGCGTCCCGGGCACCCTTTCGGTGACCACCAAGCCGTCGGGGGCGACGATTTCGGTGAACGGGAAGGAGATCGGTGTCGACCCGGTCACAGTCGAGGTGCCCTCCGGGCAGTGTCGGATCGTGGCCAAGCTGGACAAGTACTGGAGCGGCGAGAAGACGGTGACGGTCAAGCCACGGCGCAAGACCAGCGTCGTTCTGTCGCTGGAAGAGAGTAAGGGCATCCTGATGGTCAAGACCAATCCGCCGGGCGCCATGGTCTCGATCGACGGCCTGGAAGCAGGCGAGTCACCGCTGACCACTGAAGTGCGGATCGGTAAGCTCCAGGTCAAGGCGACCCTGGAAGGCTATAATGAGATCGAGAAGACCGTGGAGGTCCCCGACGGAGAACAGATCGAAGTTGCTTTCAATCTGGAAAAGGAAAAGAGTGCACCAGGCACTTTGTCCGTTGAAACCGAGCCACCCGGAGCCAGTGTGATGATCAATGGCAAGAGGGCCGGGGTGGCTCCGGTCGAGGGAGATGTAGGAGCCGGAACCTACAAGGTCGAGGTGAAGCTTGAAGGCTACCAGCCTGCCGAGAAGACCTTCACGGTTCACAGCGGGAAAAAGACCACCGCCCACTTCATTCTGAACAGGTGAGGTTGATCTTGTGAGGTGACACGATGAAATGGTTGTGGTTCATGGGAATGATATGTGTCCTGGCTGCCTGCTCGGACGACACGACGGAGGGGCCCAGGCTGTGCAACACGGACGCCGATTGCGAAGACAACCAGGTCTGTGTCAACGGCGCTTGTCGTGATGAGTGCGAGACGGACACCGATTGCCCCGTGGGGCAGGAATGCAAGTCGGGCGCCTGTGTGGTCCCCTGCCGCGTGGACGGCGACTGCCCCCGGGGGGAGGAGTGCCAGGCCGGCACCTGTGTTCCGGCCGAGTGTATCGACCTGGACGGGGACGGCTACGGCATAAACTGCGACAAGGGCGGTGATTGTGACGATTCGGACGACAGCGTATATCCCGGCGCACCGGAGTTGTGCGACGGGAAGGACAACGATTGCGACCAGGTGGGTGACAGCGGGATCCAGTGCGGCCTTTTCTGTTGTGCCGAAAGCGAACTGTGCCTGTCCGGGGCCTGTGTGCGGGACACGGGTGATTGCGATGACGACGGCGACTGCCAGGAAGATAGTTATTGTCATGAGGGGGATTGCATTCCGTACGGGACCGGGCCCCGTGGAGAGTTGAACCCCGACTGCACCCGCCTGACCATCGCCGGCTTGTTCCAGCCAGCCCTGCAGTGCGAGTGGACCGGCCCGGAATCGGGCGAGTTTCCCAATCACCTCCAGGTGCTGGGCACACCAGCGGTAGCCGATTTCGATTTCGACGCTAACGAGGAGATGGTGCGGCCGTCCATCGTGTTCAACACCTACGACGCATTGGACGGCGACTCCGGGGTGATGACCGACCTGGACGGCGTGCTGCGCATTATCGACGGCGCTACCTGTCAGACCCAGTTTTCACTGGGACCGTACTTGAACGGGTGTAACCCTGTCGCCATCGGCGATCTGGACGGGGATCCGGACGGCCGCCCGGAAATCGTGGCCCACCTGAACACCGGCGGGGTGATCGCCTACAAATACAACGCCGGGAACGAATCCTGGGATGTTCTGTGGACGGGCCACGATTCGAGTGGTAACCCGGTCGTCTTTACCGAAGGCGCAACCGGCTGGGGCGGGCCCTCGTTGGTGGATCTCGACGACGACGGCTCTCCGGAGGTGCTCAGCGGCGGATTGGTTTATGATGCTTCGGGCCTGCTCATCGACAACGGCCTGGGACTCTCCGTCCTGTTCCAGGTGGGATTCCCGGTAGCGGCCGACCTGGACAATGACGGCAAGGTGGAACTAGCCGGTGGCAATGCTGTCTGGGAGTTCGATCCGGTGGCCCGGACCTGGGTGGCCGAGTGGAGTACGGCCGATGGCTCCGGTTACACGGCCGTGGCCGATTTCGGCACCTATACCGCTGATCCCGGACAGGACGACCGCACCACCCTGGACGGGATCGCCGAGGTGGCGGTGGTGGCCGGCGGCAAGGTCCGCATCGATACCCTGGGCGGGCGTACGGTGTTCGGCCCGGTGGACCTGCCGGCCAGTTCGGGAGGCGGACCGCCCACCATCGGTGATTTCGACGGGGACGGAAGGGCGGAACTGGCCGCAGCCGCCTCGGACTCCATGACCATCTTCGATCCGGACTGTACTGGAGTTCCGGATGTTGCCACTTGCCCCTCCCTGCAGACCAACGGCATCCTGTGGACCCAACCCTCCCAGGACCATTCATCCAATATCACCGGCTCGTCCCTGTTCGACTTCGAGGGTGACGGCCAGGTGGAGGCGGTCTACGCCGACGAGTGTTTTGTCCGCGTCTATCGGGGCACCGACGGAACCGTCCTGTATTCCCAGTGGCGTTCCTCGTGTACCTGGAACGAGAATCCCATCGTGGCCGATGTGGACGGCGACTTTTCCTCCGAGCTGGTGGTGCCCTCGAACCAGAGCTGCGGCATCTCTCCCCAGAACATGGGCTCGACGAACTACGAGACCAGTCCCCACGGGAATCCAATGGATCCCTTGTTCGTCGGCCTTCCCTGCAAGGAACCGGCCGACTGCATGAGTCTGGTATGTGACCAGGGTTACTGCCGGTGTACGGACGACGCCCAGTGCCCGGGAGGCGGGTTCGTCTGCGCCGCGCCGCCCGCGGGGACTCCCGGTGCCGGCAGCACTTGCCGGGCCGAGTGGCTGGGTAGCATCAACGGCGTCCGGGTCTATCGCGACAGCCTGGATCGCTGGGTGGGTTCGCGCACCATCTGGAATCAGCACGCCTACGCCATCACCAACGTCAACGAGGACGGTACCATACCACGTACCTCCGCCGCCCAGCTCAACTGGCAGGTGACCGGATTGAACAACTTCCGCCAGAACATCCAGGGCGATCTGAACCCACAGCACTCGCCCGACATGACCGCCGGCAACGGGGCTTTCCAGATCCGTTGCGACGACGACGGCAATCTCACCATGACCGTGCGGGTGTGCAACCGGGGCACCAACCCCTTTGCCGCGGGAGCCGGCGTGGGTTTCTTCGACGGTGATCCGGATCAGGGAGGCACCCTGATCTGCGCCGTTGCCACCACCCGGGATCTCTTCCCCGGTGACTGTGAGGAGATCATCTGCATCTGGCCAGACGCGCCGGTGGATGATCCTCACGATGTGACCGTGGTGGCCGACCACGATTCCCAGCGCAGCGAGTGCCTGGAGAGCAACAACCGGGCGGTGATCCAGGGAGTCACCTGCGTGGGATACGTGGAATAGAAAGGCCAGCCCGCCGTTGACCGCGGTGGTGTAGGAGTCGGCCTTGATGAACGCCCTGACACCACTGGTTTTTCGAGCAGCAGGGCGCGCCGCCGCCATCCGTGGGCGTATATTGCGCCAGGGACGGAAGGAGCGTAGAATAGTGTATGACAGAACGAAGGAGATGAGGTGTGATTCGCAGGCTCGCCGCAGTCGTGGCAGTGAGTAATACTGGTCCGATCGTTTCGGCATTCCAGTGTGGCGCAGTGGATCTACTGCGGGAGTATTTTCGAGTGCTGTTTCTGCCGCCGGCCACGGTGGCGGAGTATGCGGGGCACGGGTTGACCGAAGAGATCGATGCCTTGATCGAATCGGGGTTCGCAGAGGTTACAGAGATCTCTCCCGCCGAACGGAGGCAGGCCAGTGAGCTGGCGAGCGAACTGGCCTCGCTCTCGAAACAGAGAAAGGAACCGCTGCTGCACATGGGAGAAGCCGAAGCCCTGGCCCTGATGGAGGGGAAACGAACCGGCGCGCATGTTGTGTTCGTGGACGAACCTCCGGCGCGCCGTCTGGCCCGGGATCGGAATTTGCCCGTGATCGGATTTCCGGGTGTGCTGATTGATCTGGCCGGCGAAGGACTCCTGTCCGCTGACGAAGTCCGCGAACGGCTCCGGACGTGCCGGGAGCAGGGAACGTTCTACGGGTTAGACCTGATCGAGGAAGCCTATCGCTTGAGTATCGGGGAGCAAGAGGAATGAAAGACCGCGACAGCAAATCGATTCCGCCTCACGAACCCGAAGAAGGTTGCATCTCCCTGGAGGAATTGAGGAAAGATGTCGAAACCGCTCGGTCGCTTCGCGCGAGGAAACGGAGAAGCACGGTTCGGAAAAACCATCCACGTTCGAAAACGCCGGTTGTCATTTCCCCCGACCGCCCTCAAGAGCCTTCCATCACGCCGGAGGAACTGCGGGAAGAAGTTCGCCGAATCAGGGAACTCTTCGGATGACTCTTGCAGGAGACAGCGGCTGAGGCTCTGTTGACTCGCCCAGGTGATCGAGAATCCTGGAGACACATGTGACCCCGAGATAGACTGGTACGGTCAATCACACTCTCCGGACCATCGGGGAATCTGGAACAGGCAGCGCAGAGCCGCCCAGCCCGATGGCATGGTCTCGGGAGGCTTCTCCACCTCTAGCTCCTCGCTGTACTTGATCGCCATCTCCAGGAAGAAGCGAGCATGGAAAAACGCCTCAAGGAAAGGCCGCGTGTGAAACGACCAGTTCCTGTTGTGTTCCCGTTCGAAGCGCTTCCCGCTGGCTCCGGCATCGATGATCTCCTGGAACTCGCTGCAGAACGGTCTTTCCCCCGGTGCCAGAGTCCGTAGCGTATGGACGATCTTCTGTGTGGCGTCCTGGATGCCGTAGACCTTGAAGGACTGATGGTAAAACCGATAAATCGGATCCTCGTAGCCCCAGGGGGAGGAGACCTCGTCCAGCAGATCCTTGAGCTCGGCGTGTTTCGCCTTCATCTTGGCGATCAGCTCTCTTTCCAGCTCTTCCATAGTGGCCACTTGCCCTCCGATCTATTCCCCCTGGTATCACTCTTCGGCCTCTGCAGCCAGCATCCAGAAAAGACTGACGGCGCCGAGCACGAGTGGAGCTCCAGTTGCCGTAGATCCCCTTATCCCGGCAGTACCTCGTTCGATTGCTCGATGGCAGCGAGATCCCGTTCACCCGCACGGGCAAGCACCGGCGGGTTCGCGCCGACCACGTACTCGCCTACAAAAAGCGCCGTGACGTCAAGCGCCGCTCCGCACTCGACGAGTTGACCCGCATCTCGCAAGAGTACGACGGATACAACGAGCTCGAAGACTGACAAGGACGGCTCTCGATGGTCCCGGCGCCCTTCAGGGTCGTGCTCGACGTCTCCAATATGGTCATGGGCAAGGAGGAGATGGAGATCCTCGACGTGGCCTAGATGCTCGACCAGGTCTGCTGAGCTTGCGTCACCCACGACGGCAGTGCCTCTGGATGTCCCTTGGCCGTGCCCGCGAGGATCTCCTGCTGCACCTCCTCCGGGCACACGAATTCGAGGGGCAGGTTACCCACCACCTCCAGCAGGTCGGCGCGCGCCAGGGTGATCAGCGGGCCGGTGTTGATGACCAGACGGTTAGACATTGCGGGCGAAACGCAGCTCCTCGTCCACATCCTCGGGGCGCAGGTTGCACATTGGGATCCCAGTGCGTTGCAGCGACAGGAGAAAATCCACCCGCCCCTTGCCGCATAGCTTGGCTGCCTGGCCCGAGGTGAGCTTGCCCAGCTCGTAGAGCTTGGCGGCCAGCAGGAATCTCGCCTCCTCGGTAAACTCCTTTGGTGACAGCCCCACGCCCAGCAGGACGTCATCTCCGTACTCGATAGTGAGCATGTGCGCCATGGCTTACCTCTCGTTGAATGATCATATCCTATTTGCCCGAGCGCGTCTATTCATCCATGCTCCACCTGCGATTCAGACAGTAAAGATAGCCCATCCGACCGGGGCGTCGGAGACCGGGCCTTGTTTCAGTCCTTCCGGACCACGATCAGCTCGGGCTGCTGCACACCGCGGGACGAGGGGGTGTAGTACTCGTAGGCCACGGAACGGGGGGTCTGGGCGCGGATGGGGAACTTGGCGCGCAGCTTGTACTTTATCTCGAGCGGCTTGTCCTTGCGCATCTCGCCCAGGTACAACGTGATCTGCCGGCCGGTCAGGCTGTAGCGCTTTATCTTGCCCTGGCTGACCATGGCGGCGAAGTCGTCCGGGATTACCGCGAAGCCGGGCGGGATGCCCAGGTCCACGATCACCATGAAGGTGGTCCGGGCCAGGTTGTAGCGGACGTTTACGTTTGCCGTCAGGAGGTCGTCGACCTTGAGCTGCTTGCGGTCGTAATCGACCTCGATGGTCAGAGGCTCGCCCTTGCCGCCTACCTCGCGCCAGGGGCGGAAGTAGCGGCCGACCACCTGGTACATCACGTTGGCCTTGCCACGGGCCCGCAGCTCGACCCGGTGCTCGCCCGGGCCCACTAGGCCTGCGTCGATCAGGCGCAGGACGTCCGAGTTCCTGGGATTGAACGCCTCGCGGCCGATGCGCTTGCCGTCCAGGAGCACGTCCACGAGCATGTCGGCGTCCTTGCCAACCCCGCCCATGGCCAGGAGCAGGGTCTTGAGGGCCAGGATGGTGGCCTGGGTGGAGCTCCAGTTGCCGTAGGCGCCCTTGTTCTGCACCAGGAAGGCCAGCCCGCCGTTGACCGCGGTGGTGTGGGAGTCGGCCTTGATGAACGCCATGGTCACCAGGGCGGTGGTCTCGATCGCGGCCGCCACGCCGCGCGAGTAGGTGGCCGTGTCCCCTTCGGTGGGCCAGGAGACCGTCTTGGCCTTGGCGTCCTCGACCCTGCGGGCGTACAGACTTTTGAGCAGCGCGACCGTGGCCGGATCGTCGGCCTTCCACGTGGCCAGCGCGTTGGCGGCCAGGGCCAGGGTGTACAGGTCGCCCTCGGCGTCGCCGAGGTGGGATTTGATGTACTCGATGCCCTTGGCCACGTTCGGGCCGCGGTCTTCAGCCTGCAGCAGGGACCACAGGATGTAGCTGGTGGTGCGCAGCCTGGACGTGCCAAGCTGCATGTTGTAGCCGTGCAGGTGGGTCTCCTTGCTCCAGGAGCCGTCTGCGGCCTGCTTGCCGGCCAGCCAGCGCCTGGAGCGGTCGATGATGCCGCGGTCCACGTTGTGCACCTTGGACATCTCGGAGAACTGCTGGATGCCGAGACCGGTCAGCACAACGTTGCCGGGCTCGGTGTTGCCCCACCAGTTGAACCCGCCGGTCGGGCTCTCGAAGTTGAGCAGACGCTGGTAGCCGAGGTTCACGAACCCTTCCGCCTTCATCGCCACTTGCGGGACATCCTGCCCCGATTCCCTCAGGTACCGCAGCACCAACACGTTGGGATACGATACCGAGGAAGTCTGCTCCATTCACCCGCCTGGGAGTCGCAACATCGACTCCATTCCCTCGATCACCTGCGAGAACACCCCCGGGTAGAGGCGCACCAGGATCTTCGACGCCCCGGCCACCGCCGTGCCCGGGATTTTTATTTTCTCGGTGACCGTGCCGTCGAGCCGGCCGTTGGCCACCACGTTATGCTCCTTGCCGTCGGGCAGCACCTCGATCCGGCGTTGGATGGCGTCCGACATGCTCGAGCCGTCCGCCCGCACCTGCAGCGTGCGCCGGCCCAGCCCGCGGACCTTGATGCGGTAGTAGGTGGCCGAGACCTCGGACGGATCGAGCTGGATCTCCTGGACCCGCCCGCCCGAAAGCTCGAACCAGTCTCCCGGCGTAAGCTCGAGGCGCACCCGCTGGGGCTTCTTCAGGTAGTTGTAGACCACTATCGGGATCGAGACCTCGTCGTTCTGGGTCAGGGCCGCCGGCAGGTCGATGTCCACGAAGAAGTCCTGGAACACCCGGATGGCGTGGCTGGTCGAGCCCAGCCCGCCGCCGCGGCCGTTGGCCGAGGCTGTCATGCGCCAGGTGGTGATCGAGTCGGCCATGGTCAGCTTGAGCTCGGCCCGGCCTTGCTCGTCCGTGATCAGGGACGGCTCGAACAGCAGGGTCTCCGGGAAGTACTCGCGCACCCGCACCTTGCGCCTCCTGGGAGCGGCCGGTGCGCCGGCCTGCGGCTGCTCGCGCATAGCACGCTCATCCGTGAGAGCCGTCATGTCCGGCGCCATCGCGTCGTCGCCCCGGGTGGCCGTGCGTGCCATCTTGGCCATCCCGCCCCCGCGCCCTCTCCCTCCCAATCTGCCGAATCCGCCTCCGGCGCCCTCGATGCCCAACCCGCCCAGGCCGGCGAGCACTCCCAAGCCCTGGTCCACGCCGAGGGCGTTCGCCAGATCCCGGTAGCCGCCGTCGTGGTAGGGGGTCTCGTAGACCAGGTCGTCGGCCGTGCCCGGCTTGCCGTCGGGGCCCGTGGAGTAGACTTCGTAGAAGCGCAGCCGGTGATCGTAGTAGACCTGCTGGCGGGGTTCTTTTCGTTTTCGCACCCTGAAGCGCCGGCCCCAGATGTCCCTGGCGTTCTGCTCGGATAGGATCCCGCGCTTGATCACCCGGCTCAGCACGTTCGCCGGCAATGCGTAGGCGTTCTTCTTCTCATCCAGCACGGAAACGCGATACCAGCGCTGGCTCTCGGCGCCGTAGCGGCTGAGCGCGTAGTATATTTGCTGGATCCGGCCGGTGTGCATGTGCGCGGCGAAGTCCTGAGCCCGGAAACCGGGCCGGGCGCGGAGCCATTTCCAGCGAAAGGTCTTGCCGGCCGGGTCCCTGGTCATGTCCGGGTACTTCGCAACGACGGTCTTGAAGGCCTTCCGCAGGTGGGTGTCCAGGCCGGCGGCCTTGAAGTCGGTCAGGCCCGCGGTGCGGCGGTGCAGCTCGGAGTAGACCTGTCCGCGCAGCTGCCACAGCAGGCTCAGCTCCATCGAGCCCAGGAACTGCGCGGCCTTGCACTCGGGCCAAAGCTTCTCGGCCGCGCTCATGGTGTAGGGCACGCCCAGGGGATCGAGGTAGTTGGCCTCGGGCAGGGCCCCGCTCTTCTTCATCTTCATGACCAGGCCGGGCAGGTATGCCCAGCGCCCGGATCGGGTGCGCCTGCCCAGCGAGTTCTTCTGGTGGTGATACTGCCGCAAGGCGTTCGAGAACGCGTGGCGATCCTTTTCCGCCTTCTGCCTGCGCTCGGCCAGCGGGTTGACCCACAGGCCCGGGTCTCCTGACGGCCGGGCCTTGGCCAGCAGCACCTTTGCCACCCGCTGGCGCTGGCCGGCGAGTTTTTCCGCCTTGACCAGCGAGGCCAGCGAGTCGGCCGGGCCGAACTCGATCTGGTATTTCGGGTCGGACAGCTCCTTCTCCAGGGTGAAGTAGACCTTCTCCAGGCCGGGCTGCAGCTCCTGCAGGGCGTAGACCGCCTCGTCCACGATTATCAGCCCCAGGGCCGCCGGTCGCGGCTTGCCGTCCTGGTCCGCGACTGCGAAGCGTATCAGGGCCTGCTCTCCCGGCCGGTAGAGCGGCTTGTCCCGGGACACGGTCACGCTCAACTCGCTCGGCGGCTGGACGTAGAGAACCCGGGCGTCGCGCATGATCTCTCCGTCGTCGAGGATCTTGTAGGCGTGCAGCTCTACCGTGCCGAAGACGTCCGGCCCCAGCGGCAGCTTCAACTCGCCCTTGCCGTCTTTCAAAAACAAGCTCCTGGTCACCACGGTCTGGCGGTTCTTTATCAGGTCCAGGTAGCAGACCCCGTCACCCGCAGTGCTCAAGACGGTAGCGCGCAGCACGTCTCCCGCCTCGTAGATGGCCTTGTCGGTCCTGACCAGCACGCGGTCGCCGGACGGATCGGTGGAGAACGTTCTTTCGATCTTACAGGACCTGCCTTCCTCATCCCTGGCGGAGAACTGCAGGTGGAGGACCTTGGTCTGGACCTGCTGCCCGCCCGGCCTGGCGCGGCCGAAGCCGCCGCGAGGCTGCCAGGGCCCCGGGCTCATGTCCTGCTCTTTCGGTGTCAGGGTCACCACCCCCAGGCCGGTCCGATCGGTGCGGGTGGAGTCGATCTTCTCGCCTCCCCGCTCGACGGCCACCTCGGCCCGGGCCGGGCTGCCGTCGGGGTAGGTGGCCACCACGAAGATCCGGTTGGGCACCCCGGCCACCAGCCGGCCGCCCTCGGGCACCGCGTCGAGACGGATCGGGGTGGCGGCCACCGGCACCGAGCGGGTGGCCTTCTCCAGGTGGTCGGCGGTGTCGGTCAGCCGGACCTCGAGCCTGACCACCGCGTCGCCTTTCTGCAGCGGCTGGCCGACGAAGTACTCCGGCAGCTTCAGCTCGAACTCGTAGCTGCCGTCTTTGCCCGTGTGGCCCTTGATGGTCGCGAACTCGCGGAAGGCCGCGTCGAAGGTCGAGGCCTTGATCTCCACCTCGCCGCCGGCCACCGGCTTGCCGAAGAAGTAGTCGGCCTGGACCGTGCCCTTGACGGTCTGCCTGGGGAGATAGTACGCCCGCTCGGTCTCCACGGAGACCTTGAACTTGGGCAGGACGTACTTCTTTACCGCGACGGTCTTCACCGCGGTTTCGGCCGCCTGTTCGCGAACCGGCAAGACCTCGATCTGGTAGGCGCCGAGGTTGATCTCATCGGCCAGCTGGAACACCGTGCTGGCGATCCCGTAGTGGTTGGTGGGCAGTTCCTTCTTGAAGACCTTGTTGCCCTTGGGGTCGAGGATCTCGAAGCGCAGGGGCTCGTTCGCGAAGGGCGTAAGCCCGTGGCTGTCGAGCGCCAGGGCCCGCAGGTGGATGACCTGCCCGGGCTGGTAGATGGGCTTGTCGGTCAAGAGCAGAACCCGGCCCGTTCGCTTGAGCTGAACGGTCTGCGCGACCTCCCGTTCGCCGAACGGCGAGCGCGCCAGGATCTTCATCTCGTAGGATCCATCGGGCCATTCGGGCACGAGGAAGTCGGCGTCCAGGCCGCCCAGCACGTCGGCGCGTCCCGTAAAAAGCCGCTTCTTCTTCTTTCCCCCGTCACCCAAAAGCTCGATCTCGATCCCGGCCATGGGCAAGGGGCGCGAGTCAGCAAGGCCGAGAACAGCCCGGGTCACCACCCGGACGGAGGCCCGGCTGCCGGGCACGAACACCCGGTCCGAGACGACGAAGACGTCCACGCCGTATACCTTGGGCGGCTTGTACGGTGCGGCCGAGCTCGCCCCCAGGCCGCACAGGGCGACCAGGGCGAGCGGCACGAGAACAGCCTTGATGCTTTTCATGAGAAACCTCCGCACATCCGCATATTATGGGCGAACCACCTCAAAGCTAGTACGCACCAGCCGGCCTGAGGGATCTACGGGATCAGGGCAAACGCTTGAACAGGAAAAACGCCCCTTCGGCCTCGATCACCCCGGAGACCTGCCCGACCTGCAGACCGAAGGCGACCCTCTCGACCGCATAGGGGATCTCCCCTCGTCCGAACCGCTCGACCAGGCCGCCCTGCCGCGGGGCCTCGCCCCTTGCGTTACGGGCCACGAGGGTCGCGAAGTCAGCCCCCGATCGGAGGAGCGCGCGAGCCCGCACCGCCAGGGCGCGGGCTTCCTCCCGGTCGGGCAGATCCACCAGGCGCCTGTCCGCGTCCTCGGGCAAGAAGTCGAACCTCAACACCCGACCGCTTATCCTCCGCACCGGCCAGCGTGATACGATATGGAAACCGGTGCGCGTCTCGACGATTTCCGACAGCCCGCCGGCCGGGATGTTCCAGACGATCTTTTCGAAATCGGGATGCCGCATGCCCTTGCGGAAGATGGGATAGAACCCGCCGCGCGCGTGGTTGGTGAGGTCCGAATGCGCTCGAGCCTGGGCTTCGAACGAAGCGCCCGCCAGCAGGCGCTGGTGGACCTGTCGGGCCAGCTCGGCCGCCTCGGCCCTGGTGCGCGGCTGCCTGGGGGTATACTTCGCGGCCCCGGTATAGGTGAACACGATTTCGGCAGCCTGGGTCTCGGTGGGCTCATGCCGCAAAAGGACGTGAAAGCCCCGTGGGGTGTGCACCGGATCGGACACCTGCCCCATTCCCAGCCCGAAAGCAGCCTCCTCCAGGTCGGGGTGCATCTCCCCCCGTCCCAGCAAGCCCATGTCGCCTCCGTCGGCGCTGGTCGAGCTGTCGTTCGAGAACCGCCGGGCCAGATCCGAAAAATCCTGTCCCTCCGTCCGGGCCAGGGCCGCGAGGTGCGCGGCCCGACTGCGGGCCTGCTGATGGGTCCAGCGGGGGGTGACCCCCGGCTTGAACACCCCCTTGTAGTTGACAACGATCTGGCTGAGGCCGACCGTCCCGGACGGCTCGGCGGGCTTGACGGGTATCCTGGCCGGGTCGGTCCGGAGCCCCTCGATCCCGGGCAGGTCGTCCAGCGGCCCCGGAGGCGGCGGCTTGCAAGCGACAAGCCCCCCCAGAGCACAACACAAGACAACCGCCGGAAGGAGACCTGTTTGTCCCATGACCGAAGAAATATCACAACCAGTTGCCCGGATGCCACTCATTTCGTAGTGTGCCCTGGTATCACGCCCCGGTGCATTCCATTTTGGAGTATGGTCTCGGAATCGGGATTCCGAGGAGATGTGCTGACAAGGTGGGCACGGGATGGTTTCCGTGCGAATATCGGGCGTTGAACGCATTCCAGGGCCGCTGGCACGGGTCTTGCGGTAATGATGGAGGTCATGACGCCAACCCTCCAGCGAGGTGAACCATGAAAACCGTCCACGTGCTCGCCTGCACAGCCCTGGTGCTCGGCATCGCCATGCCTGCCAGCGCCGGCAACGGCACCCATTTCCTGGTGGAGCCGTACAGCGGCTTGATGTTCAACCAGGGGCTCAGTGTAGAAGACGCGGTGGGCCTGGAGGCCGGCGCACTGTTCGCAGTCGGCGGTAAGTTCAAGGGCTTTCCTCCCCGCTTCTACCTCTACTTCAAGGTCTCGAACGCCCAGTTCGGCTCGGACGACATCTACCTGGCCGACAGGGGCGCCCATGGATGTGTGCAACGGTCTTACACCCGCCTGGTCGGCGGCCTGCGCACGGTCATCCCGCTGTTCTGGCACGTCCGGCTGAACCTGGAGTTCGGCGGGGGCGGCATGTTCTCCGAGAACCTCTACAAGGAGAGCGGTCGGCGGATCGTGAGCTATGACGAAACCCTTGACGTGCTCGAGTTCGGGGTCGGGCTGAACGTGCGGCTGTTCACCTGGCTCTCCATCGGCCTGATGTACGACTACACCATGGTGGTCGAGGACGAGCACGGCGACTTCATCGCCACCATCATCGGCGAGGCCGGCCACGGCAGCGAGCTCGGCTGGTCGCACCTGTCGGCCACGCTGGGCTTCCACTTCTGAGGGATCGGGAATAATGAAGACGAGCCTGCAAGCCGCCTCTGTCGCCCTGGCGTTGACCGCGATCGCGATGCCCGCCAGGGCCGACGTGGACTCGCCCGGTTCGCTGATATTCGACTTCTTGGCCCAGGAACAGACCGTCTACTCGTCCTTTGCAGACGTGCCCGGGGACGCACTGTTTTCCAGGGCCTTGACAAGACAGACCTTCTTCAGCTCGGACGCCTCGTCCTTTGGCGAGGGCGGGGTGCTCGTCTGGGCCGGCTTCGGGCTCGAGGGGGACCCCGAGGGGCCGCGCTACGGCATGTTGTTCGTCGACCTCGACCTGAGCCGGGCACCGTCCGACGGCGACACCCCCATGCCCGCCTCGGCCGTTCGGGCCGAGTACCTGGAAAAGCGCGGCGACGAGATCCTGTTCGACGGCGAGCCGCTCGCGGGCTACGTCTGGATCGTGGACATCGTGTTCCACGAGGACGACAAGGGCGGGGTCGAGGGCGAATTCGAATTCATCTTCACCGATCGTGATCTTGCGGACAACGGCTGCCGTGTGTTTCTCAAGGGTCTGTTCATCACCGATCCGTCGCCCGGCCAGCTGCGCCAGCAATACGACATAGCCGGGGACTACGACGATGAGTACGTGGGAGTGGGCTGTACGGGCGGCGCCTCTGTCACCGACGAGGATCCGGGCTGCGGCGGGGAAGATCCCGAGGCCGGCGGGTGCGAGGGCGGCGGGTGCGAGGGCGACAGCGGGGGCGGGTGCGAGGGGGACGCCGGCGGCGGGTGCGAGGGCGACACCGGCGGTGGCGCCGGGTGCGAAGGGAGCGCCGGAGGGACGAGCGACTGCTCCACCCACGCGGCCGCGCTCCGGCCCCGGCGAAGCGGCGGCCCCCTGCGGGCTTGTATGCGCCTGCTGCCGCAGATCAGCTGCCTGCTGTTCATCACCTGGATGCGAAGGCGCTATCGGCGATGAGCGCCCCTATTCTTGTAGAATCCTGACACCCTCGACCGGGATCTCCTTGCCCCTCCACAGCACGGCCTCTCCCCCGCGCTCCTCCACGGCCAGCCAGCGTCCCGCCTCGTCCCGGTAGCGGGCCACTCGCAAGCCCTGGCCGAGCTGCTGGGGTTCGCCGACGCGTTCGTAGGCGCGCCCATGACGCTCGATCCGCTCGGGGAACGGGCCTTCGGGGGCATCTCCGCAGCCGGGAAAGTGGATCGCCAGGCTCAGGTCGCGCAGCAGCATGGTGCGACCCGGCCCGTCGTCGGAGTCGAGCACGCACCAGGTGGCGGGGCCTTCCGGGGCGGACAGCGTCTCGACCTGAAGGACCGAGAACGACCGGCCGAGCACCGAAAGCACGTCGCCCGGGGCCGCATCCGCCGCGCTCGGTAGCCTCCTGGCCGGACGGGCGGACACATCGCGCCGCACCCGATAGCGCAGCGCCAGGGACAGCACGATCAGGGAGCCGAAGACCACCGCGATGAGCACGAGCAGGGGAACCAGCCTGGACGCGGTATTTGCGACCACTTCTCCCATGACGGCAGCATATCTCCCAGCGGAACGAACGGCAAGACGTGCTGACACTTTTCCGGGAAGGGGGTTCCGGCACAGTGCGTCTGCTGGTGTAAAAAAACTTTGCGCAGCGCGGATCTCCGAGCTAGACTCGGCGCCAATGGTCCTGAGGAGTCGTATCTTGCCACGGGCTCCGGGGTGTGTACGACATGCCAGACAACGCCATCTATGCGATCCTCAAGCAACACCTGGTCTCCGGCCAGGTGACTGCCGGCGAGGAAATCGGCATCCGGGCCGACCAGTTGATGACCCAGGACGGGACCGGCACGATGGTGTTCTTACACCTGGACAAGCTTGGCCGCTCCCGCATCAAGGGCCGGCTGGCCGTCTGCTACGTGGATCACAACACCCTGGGCGTGGGCCCCGAGAACGCAGACGATCACCGCTTCCTGCGCTCCGCGTGCCGGAAATTCCGGTTCCATTTCTCCAGGCCCGGAAACGGCATCGGGCACCAGATCCACCTCGAGCGCTTTGCCGCTCCGGGAAAGCTGCTGCTGGGCGCCGACAGCCACGTGACCACCCTGGGCGGTATCGGAATGCTGGCCATCGGCGTCGGCGGCCTGGAACTGGCGGTCGCCTTGACCGGCGCGCCGCACTACTTCATCTGTCCGGCGGTCACCCGGGTCGAATTGCGCGGCAAACTCAAGCCGTGGTGCTCGGCCAAGGACGCCATCATGCACATCATCGGCCGGCTTTCACAACGCAGCAACGCGGGCACCGCCCTGGAGTACAACGGCCCCGGCGTGGCCTCCTTGAGCGTTCCCGAGCGGGCCACCATGGCCAACATGGGAGCGGAGTTGGGCGTGACCACCTCACTGTTTCCGACCGACGAGGCCACCAGGGCCTTTCTGGCCGCCCAGGGCCGCTCCCGCGACTACCGCAGGATCAAGGCGCCCGGAAAAGCCGGGTACGCCGACGAGATCGAGGTCGACCTGGGCGAGATAGTGCCCATGGTGGCCCTGCCACACAGCCCCCACAAGGTGGTCCCCGTGCGCGAGGCGGCCGGGGTCGAAGTTCAGCAGGTGGCGGTGGGCAGCTGCACCAACGGCGGGTTCGAGGATCTGGCCAAGGTGGCCCTGACGATCAAGGGCGAGCGGATCCACCCGGGCCTGGACATGGTGGTGGTGCCTGCGACCCGACAGATCCTGCGAGCGCTGATCGACCGCAACTACCTCACCGACCTGCTCGACGCCGGATGCCGGGTGCCTGAAAGCACCTGCGGATTCTGCATCGGCCACGGCCAGGCTCCCGGCCACGGCTGGGTCAGCGTGCGCACCTCCAGCCGCAACTACCAGGGCCGCTGCGGCACGATCGACTCCTCGGTCTACCTGGTCAGCCCCGAGACGGCCGCGGCCACCGCCCTGCGAGGCGAGTTGACCGACCCGCGCGATCTGGGGCGCGCCCGACCTCGCGTCCGTCCACCGAAGAAGTTCAAGCTCGACGATTCGATGATCGTCGCCCCGCCGCGCAGCGCCAGGCCGGATCTGGAGCTACAGCGAGGCCCCAACATCGTGCCGCCTCCGGACAACGCCCCGCTTCCCGCTTCCCTCTCCTGCGAGGCGGTGTTGAAGCTTGGCGACCAGGTTTCCACCGACGACATCCTGCCGGCCGGTCGCTGGCTCAAGTACCGATCGAACGTGGAGGAGTACGCCAACCACACCTTCGCCGGGATCGACCCGGGGTTCGTCGAGCGATCCCGCGAGAACCTCCAGTGCGAGATGGTCAACCTGATCGTGGCCGGGTACGGGTACGGCCAGGGGTCCAGCCGCGAGCACGCCGCCATGTGCCCGATGGTGCTCGGCGTCCGCGTGATCATCGCCAAGGGATTCGAACGCATCCACCTCACCAACCTGATCAACCACGGCATCGTGCCGCTGACCTTCCTTGACCAGCGGGCCTACGAGCAGATCGACCAGGAGGACTGCCTGGATCTGCCCTGGATCGCCCGCGAGCTGGCCAAGTCCAACACGATCACCGTGCGCAACCCCGACAGGGGCTTCGAGTTCAAGGTTAGCCACGCGATGACCCGCCGCCAGATCGAGATCCTCCTCGCCGGCGGGCTGCACAACTACGTCGCTGAGCGTTCCAAGAGATAGTCGTCGCTTCCCTACCACGTCGACGTCGACGTCGACGTAGACGTAGACGTAGACGTAGGCGGAACGTCAAAAGCGTAAAGTTGAGCTCCTCGATACGCGTGGAAAAGCCGCCGACGCCGACGCCGACGTCGACGCCGACGCCTACGTGGCCGGATTACTCTATATCCAGCCCTTTGCGCTCCGGCCGGAACTTGCGCGACAGGGGATCGCGCGAGAACCAGACCTGGAAGACCACCCCCTGGACCGACTCGGCCGGAACCGGGCCGAACACGCTGGAGTCGACGGCGTGGATGCGGTTGTCGCCTATCAGCAACAGGTGGCCCTCTGGGATCTGCCAGCGTCCGCTTCGTCGTTTAGACGGATCCGGATCCTCGGCCACCGCCACCTGGTGCACGCCGACGGTCTCGGTGAACAGCGCGTAGCGCTGCTCCACCCACTCGCCGGAAGCATTCCTTCGCTGATAGGCTCCCGGCTTCTCGGCCCGCCGCGCGATGGGACACTCGTCGATGGACAGGCCGTCCGGATCCGACTGGACCGACTCGCCCGGCAGTCCGACCACCCGCAGGACGCGCAGGCTCTGGCCGTCGTACGGATCCAGCGCGGCCACAACGGTGCCGCGCTCGATGTGCCCGCGTGAGGCTCCGCGCAGGTCCACCCGGATCCAGTCCCCGACGAGCAACCCCGGCGTCATGCCGTCGGATTGCAGCGGGTAGCTCGAAAGCCATCTGGCCCCCACCAGGCGGAAGATCCCGTAGTGCCCGGCCCAGGCCAGGAGCAAAACCAGCAGGTAGAAGTACCACAGGTTGTAGCTCGCAAGTTTATTTTCGTCCTTGATGCGCCGCGCGCTCAGGCCGGCGTGGACCAGGGCGCCCAGCCAGACACAACCGAAAGTGCCGCACCACAGCGACAGCGCGGTCGAGAGTTCGGTCCGCGCCACCACCCACGCCAGGATGAACGCCAGCCAGTGGCCAAAGGACAGGCCCAGGAACATCAGCGCCGCGCCCGGCCGGCCACAGTATAACTGCCCAAGGCCGGGCAGGGGCACGTTGAGCAACACGGCGACCAGCGCCGAGCGCCTCTTTTCCATGACTGCCTCCCAGGCCAACCCATAGAAGACCGGGGAGCGGATGTCAAACTGGTGCGAGGCTTCAGGTTACCGGGAAGCTTGACGTGGGACGGTAGATGATTACATTGTATTGACTTTTCACCTCGGGGGCTACGCAACGGAGCTCTGACGTGGCTTTGGGCGAACGAGACTACTACCAGATACTCGGTGTGCCCAAGAACGCCGACGAGGCGCAGGTCAAGAAGGCCTACCGGCGGCTGGCGGTCGAGCACCACCCGGACCGCAACCAGGGCAGCAAGGCGGCCGAGGAGAAGTTCAAGGAGGTCGCCGAGGCCTACAGCGTGCTTTCGGATCCCCAGAAGCGCCAGCTTTACGACCAGTTCGGCAAGGACGGTCTGCGGGGGGCAGGCTTTCAGCCCGGCTTCTCGTCGGTCGAGGACATCCTGTCCAGCTTCGGCAGCATCTTCGGCGATCTGTTCGGCTTCGGCTTCAGCGGCCGTACGCGCGCCGGGCCGGTGCGCGGCTCAGACCTGCGCTACGACCTGAGGATCCCCTTCGAGGAGGCGGTCCTGGGCGCCGAGCACCGGATCGAGCTCGACCACCCCGTGGCCTGCGACACCTGCGGAGGCACCGGGGTCAGGCCGGGCACGAGCAGGAAGACCTGCCGCCAGTGCGGGGGCAGCGGACAGATCGTCCGCAGCCAGGGCTTCTTCACCATGGCCACCACCTGTCCGATCTGCAGCGGACAGGGAAGCGTGATCGAGACACCCTGTGACGACTGCAAGGGCGACGGTCGGATACCCAAGACCCGCGAGCTGTCTCTGTCCATTCCGCCCGGGGTGGACGACGGCACCCGCATGCGGCTGGCCGGCGAGGGCGAGCCCGGCGCACGGGGCGGCCCGCCGGGCGCCCTGTACGTGTTCCTGCACGTCGAACCGCACGACGAGCTGATCCGCGACGGCAACGATCTGCACGCCGAGGTGGGGATCGACTTCGTCCAGGCCGCCCTGGGCGCCACGATCGAGGTGCCGCTGGTCGAAGGCCGAAAGGAAGTGGACGTGCCCCGCGGCTCTCAGCCCGACGACACCATCGTGCTGCGCGGCGCCGGCGTGCCGCGACTGCGCGGCTACGGGCGCGGGGACCTGATCGTGCACCTGAAGGTCAACATCCCCAGGAGGCTGAACGAGGCCCAGGAGCGCCTGCTGCGCGAGTATGCCGAGCTGACCGAGTCGAAGGTCGCGAAGAAGCGCAAGGGCTTGTTCCAGCGCCTGAAAAACTGACAATCTGCAGCCTCGGTCAAGGCCGTACTCCACCTCGCCGACGAACGGGTTGACGCCGCTGGCTTTTTTACCGTTTCCCCGACGACGTTGCGACGAGCTGGGTCAGGAACTCGGCGAATTCTTGGAGGGCTGCGGTGATCTTCGGGTGTATTGCGATCACCGCATCGAAGAGAACAACTATCCTCGCAGAATCCAGGTCGAGAACGTACAGGTTCCGGAAGAGGTGTCTGAACCGCAGAAGCTCATCGAGATCGTCCACCAGGTTCGGCTCCAGGAGGGGTGGCCTGACGCCCGGGCGGTCGAGGGTCATGGATCGCAGAAGCCGCCGGTGCCAGTCAGGTCCTTCGAGCGGCGACGAGTTGAGATCCCGGGCAACGCGTTCGAAGATCCGTTCCAGGTGGGTGTAGTAGCCCTGAACCAGGGCACCGCCGCCGAACGCAACCAGTTGATCCTCCGTTTCCGAAGCGATTCTGGACCGGGCGTCGCGTACGCGCTGCGACAGGACATCCAGATCGCGGAGTGACAGGCTGATTGCATCGTGGAGATCCGCGGCCCGGCGCTTCAGTAGCTCACCCATGGAGTTTCCTTCCGTGGCGCTCGTGGTATCGGCGCCATTCTTCGTCGAGCGCCTCGGCGCGGATGACGTCCATCTCGACGCCCGTCCGGTCGCAGGCCTCAGCGGCTGTCCGCCATGCCTGGTGCTCTTCGAGCCCTTCAACCATGAAGTCAACGTCGGAGCGCGGCTCGAACGTGCCCCGCGCTAGTGAGCCGATGAGCCAAATCCGCCTGGCGCCGCGCTCGCGAAGAAGCTCGACTGCGACCCGCACAGCCGCCCATGCCTTCCGGCTCGCTTTCTCGATGCGCTCTGCGTCTTGTTGCTCGCGCCGGCGCCAGCCTTCTAGATAGTTCTCCAACTCCACGGCTGACATTCTAGCACCAGATACCCGCAATTGACAGGACTTTCAGGAGGATTCCAACGGATACGCACTTGCCAGTCCTCGGGCAGGTGGATGGTGTAGTACAGCGCAACGGCCTTCTTTTGGCCCTGGAGCCTGGTCTATCGCTTCGTCGAGGGCGTCACCAACTCAAGGTAGGTCCCGAAACCCGGCGCAACACGCCTCGAATCCAGGCGGCGGCGTGCTCCCAGAGCGGTTCGTTGCGCGGGTCGGTGACCATGTCCATGTGGCCCGGCCGGAGTTCCCGCAGCTTTGGGTGGGGTCACGCGGGGCCCAGCCGCAGGACCTACGGCCGAGCGGGGCGCGTCTCATATGGAATATCTACGGCATCGACCCGCATAATGCGAGAAGTGCGTGGGAGAGATGGACAGCATCACTCTCATCCTCAGAGACGACGTCTTGGTCAAGATCCTCGATCGCATCGGCCCGCCCTCTCACCTTCCCGTCCTCAAGCCGGCCCGCGGTCCCCAGTCGAGGCTTGCAGGGAAGCAGGCCACCAGGAGCCCGCTCCCTGTGCATCTGCCCGAGGACGGCTTCTTTGCAGATCCTGACTACAGCGAGTATGACTGCATGGACGAGCCACCCGACCCCGGAGAATGCCCAGACAAACCACTGGTCGATCGCAAAGAGCCAACCGCCAAAAGACCTCCTGGAGATCGTCGACAGCTTCCCTGGCAAGACGTTGTGCTGGGCATCGGAACTGGAGGACCTCAGGAAGAAGGAAGTCACCGAATAAGCCTCCCCCTAAAAACCTCTTGACAGGCCCTAGCACCTTGTGTTAGCAGTAAAATATAGGAGGGTCGAAAATGACTATCAGTTGGAAACCAAGGGAGGGAATGAGCGAAAAGTTGAGTTTAGAAGCGATTCCGTTAATAAGTTGAAACAGTCTAAAGCTTCCCTCATGCTACTTGAAAAATTGTGATGGTTTAACCAATTTGGGTATAACTTGATGACATAGTTGATGTGAGGAATCTACAATAACACGGAGGTAGATCATGTTTCTGCTATCTCGAGAAACCATGGAGAAGCACGGGTATCTAAGGAACCAGATTTCCATCAGCCCATTCAAAGCTTCCAACTTGATTAGGACATTCTACTACTTCCGCGCAGGCGACAGCTTGAAAATCATATCCCCAAAGGAAGATTTGATTGACCTTGAGGCAGTAGGAAAAACTAGGCTTCCAGCAAATGGTTTTGGCCTGATCAAAAGCCGCGAGCACTTCACGTTCGACACCTCAATCATGGGTATGTTCGGCAATTTGTCGGACCTAGTCAAGAAAGGTTTACAAATTATCTACTCACCTTCGATCGACCCGGGATTTGAGGGACATCTTACTCTGGGAATCAAGAACAACACTGAATTTGAAGTTGAGCTTCTGTATGAGGAGAATATCGGGAAGATCCTCTTTTTTAATGTTGCCGATACTGTGATTCCAATGAGCATGCTGGTAGAAGAACCACAGATAAGGGAGAAGCTTATTCGTCGGAAGGAGGGACAGGAGTTTTGAACATACCTACATTCCGGCTTGCTGGTCGTCAAATTCTGCTGCAGCTCAGGGACATACTGACATCAGCATCACAGCGTATATCATCAGAACTGCCTGATTACTCAACTGACGTGGGAGATTTATCTGAGCCAAAAGAAAATAACATAGGACTTGGTCCCGCCATATACTACTTGTACCGCAAAGGATATGTTGATGTGAATGATAGACGGATCCAGATAACACCAGCGGGTCTCGACTCACTGGATTCCTACTGGGTAAGACATCGAGACCAATTACTGATGGTGCTTATTTCTGGGACCATCGGCATTCTTGGAACGATCGTTGGTGTCTTGCTGGGCGTTCTTATCTGAGTTATCACTTGGAGCTTACGAGACCTATAAGGATATTCAATAGGAGGAAATCATGGCCAAGATACTCGCCGACAGGGATATCGATAGATTAATAGGGACTGTCTTGATCAATGCGGATCGTGAGTTTATCAATCCAAATGGAATTGAACTCCGCCTAGGTAGTAAAGTTCATTTTCACTCGACTGGCGAAGAGTCAGAACTGCAGCCGGGAACATTCCTCAAAGTCAATCCAGGCGAGACTGTTTCTATTTCCAGCCTGGAAAAGATTGATTTTACGGCTGATACAGTCGGGAAGATTTTCCGTGACAAGATGTTAATGGGTTTTATCACGCCGACAACAACCATGATGAGAGAGGGCATTTCTCAAGCTGCGACGAAAATAGACGCTGGATTTACAGGGAATCTGAACTGGGGTCTCAGAAATGGATCTATAAATGAGCTGATCCTGCATTATGGCGAGCCGACATTCAAACTTACCATATTCGTACTGGACAAGGATGAATCGCCTGACTTGGCATATGGTGAGCGACCCAAAGACAGTTACCAGGGAACTGAAGGGATCCGGCGCTCCACTCGTCACATACCTGCTGACATTCCCAAGGCTAAAATAGTTTCGTCAAGCTTCGATCGATTAGATCCCAAAAAGCAACTTAAGGAGGCTGGATACCCATTTGACCATATTGGCACTGAGTTGACAACACTTCATGGAAAGTTTGAGGTTGTCTCTACGGATGTCCGCATGATGAAGGACGAATTTAACCGTAGAACAACAGAGTTATCAGAAAAAATATCTTCAGAAACCACTATCCTGACTAGTAAACTTGAAGATAACAAAGAACATGTACTCGAGAGGGTTGAGTCTCTTTTCGACCGTAAGTTCTCGGTGGTTGCGGGCGTTGTCATTGGAGCCATTCCTCTTGTTTATGGGGGCGTATGCTATCTTCAGGGAACCGGTCTTGGCGGCAATACTGTTGCTTTTATCGCGATGGTCGCAGGGGCAGCTATCATGCTTGGGACGTATCTCTTGGCTCGTCGGACTAAGTAATTCCTATACGTCCTGGCGGTAAAATAGGAATAAATCGGGAAGAGAGCGGAGGTATGAAGACATCATGACTTACAAGGGAATCTTCAGTGGAAAAGTTACCTATTTAGAAGGTGGGGGGGCTTCCCGAAGGGAAGGAGGTAGAGGTGGTGGTTAGAGAGCGGAAAGGTGAGGAAGCGACCACTAGAGGCTACCCGAGGGGTTCGCCCCAGGAGATTTTGTCGGTCTGGGATACATCCCCACACTGTAACCCGGAAGACGTAGACGCCCTGTTTCAGGAGATCGAGCAGGGAAAGCGCCCCGTGCGGTTTAAGGGGGTCTTTGACCAGGGGGATGGAAATAGGTGATCTACAGACCCGTTGATACATAATGTGGTGAGTGCTAGAAATAGGAAGGCAATCGAACGGCAATATTGGAGGTTCGAAATGAGGTCAACGCTGGTTGCTTTCGCCGGGATGTTCTTCTTGGGGTGTGCGACTTTGGGGTGTGGAAGTGAAGACTGCACCCCGAATGAGAAGACGATCTGTAAGGAGGGATCTACCTACTGGACGGACAGCTGCGGCAACCAGGGCGATCTGGCCGGAACATGTGATTGTGGATGCAACGCAGACTTTTCTGGGTGTGCATTGCCATGCGACTGCATTCCTTCTTGTAAAGGAAAGGTTTGCGGGCCAAATGGATGTGGGGGTACGTGTCCACCAGGCTGCAACGATCGACAAATTTGCGACTCGTCCGGTCAGTGTGAAAGCTGCACACCGTCTTGCGACAACCGGGAATGTGGCGATGATGGATGTGAAGGATCGTGTGGGACCTGCAGAGCCACAAACTACTGCTCCCCGGAGGGTCACTGTGTAGATGATTGCGAAGGAAGGGTCTGTGGGCAATCGCCAAATGTTGGGTATGATTGTGGTAGGTGTTCCGGTCCTACGGACTACTGCACGCTTTCGGGTCAGTGCGAAGACGACTGTCAAGGGAGAGAATGCGGATTTTCCCCGAACGCCAATTACTACTGTGGTACATGTTTTGGCTCTACTGAATATTGCATGTCTTCCGGTATTTGTGTCGATGATTGCGAAACCAGGATGTGCGGACCTTCGCCTAACGAAGGTTACGATTGCGGTATATGCCCGGGTTCGAAGGAATACTGCACTATTTCCGGAATGTGTAAAAACGATTGTGAAGGAATGGAGTGTGGAACCTCTCCCCATGAGGGATATAACTGCGGAACATGTTCTGGCGCGACTGAATACTGCAATCCTGCTGGACATTGTGTTGATGATTGCGAAGGTAGAATTTGCGGCCAATCACCAGTCGAGAAATTCCACTGCGGCACGTGTCCCGGTGAGACAAATTACTGCACTCCTGCAGGATTGTGTGATGACGACTGTCTCGGTAGACATTGTGGCTTGTCTCCGAATGCCGGCCATGATTGCGGCACGTGTATAGGACCAATGGAATTTTGCTCTTTTTTTGGTCAGTGTGTGAATGATTGCGAAGGCAGAATCTGTGGGCTGTCACCAAACGAAGGGTTTGATTGCGGTACATGCTCTGGACCTACAGACTACTGTACAAATGAAGGTCGGTGCAGGGACGATTGCCAGGGATTGGAGTGCGGAAACTCCCCTCACGCTGGCCATAACTGTGGAACGTGTATTGGCTCTACCGAGTACTGTACACTTTTAGGGCAATGTAAGAATGACTGCCTTGGTCGAGAGTGTGGAATGTCGCCGAACAGGGGTTTCCTGTGCGGTGAGTGCACGGGGGATACGGTATACTGTACATATGCTGGCCTGTGCGAGGACGACTGCATAGGTAGAGAGTGTGGGATGTCCCCTAATGCTGGATTTCTATGCGGGGAGTGCGCTGGAGATAATGTGTACTGCACCAATGATGGTAAGTGTGTCCTTTCTTGGGTTATACAGGCTGGAGGATCTGGCCGAGAAGTAGGATTTAGCATTTCATCACTTAATGACGGATCATCATTGGTTACAGGGAATTTTGAGGGTTCAACACTGTTCGGCCCGGGAGAGATAAACGAGACAGTGCTGGCCTCGTCTGGCAGTCGTGATGTTTTTGTGGCGAGGTATATCCAGGATGGTACATTGGCATGGGTGGTGAGATCTGGCGGATTGGGGTGGGATGAAGGTTGGGGAATTTCCTCACTTCCTGACGGAACGTCTTTAATAGTAGGTCGATTTGAAAATGTGGCCTTGTTTGGATCGGGCGAGCCCAACGAGACCGAACTGACTTCGGCAGGTTATGAAGACATATTCGTTGTTCGATATAACCCGGACGGTACATTAGCATGGGCTACACAAGCTGGAGGAACTTCACACGATTATGGGCGTAGCATATCTTCTCAGTCTGACGGATCTTCATTGGTCACAGGACGATTCGAAGGTACAGCCTTATTTGGAGTTGGCGAAGTCAATGAGACTCAACTAGTCTCGGCTGGAGACAAAGACATATTCATTGCACAGTACAATACAAATGGGACTCTGGCCTGGGCACGACGGGCTGGCGGAAATTCAGGTGATACGGGGAGTGACATTTCAGTATTATCCGACGGTTCCTCCTTGGTCACGGGATATTTTGAAGGCACATCAGTGTTTGGGTCTGGCGATGCAAATGAAACCCAACTGACATCCGCGGGTGGTTGGGACGTTTTCGTTGCCATGTACAACCCTGACGGAACACTTGCATGGGTTCGACAGATCCAGGGACCGGGATCTGAAGTAGGTAATGGCATCTCAGCTCTGCCGGATGGTTCGTTTCTTGTTGCTGGTCGGTTTAGTCTTTCCGCCGTGTTTGGAACAGGTGAGACAAATGAAACTCAGCTGATATCGGTAGGTGGTGAAGACATATTCATCGCTCGCTACAGTCCAGACGGTGCTCTTGACTGGGCGAGTAGGGCTGGAGGGGCTGATGCAGATTATTGTTATGGAAACTCTACTTTGTCTGACGGAACATCTTTGATAACCGGGCGGTTTCACGGTTCAGCCTTGTTTGGGGAAGGCGAGGTCAATGAGACTCAATTAACATCGGCGGGCGGACCTGATGTGTTTTTTGCATTGTACAACCCAGATGGGACGATAGCTTGGGCGAGGCAATCCGGCGGACCTGGGTGGGATGTTGGTTGGGGCATATCTTCTGTGCCTGATGATGGAACGTGGCTGGTTACTGGGGAGTTCGGAGATACGGCAGTGTTTGAACTGGGCGAGGCCAACGAGAATCAGATGACCGCATTGGGCGAATATGACATTTTTGTTATGAGGTTGATGCCATGAGAAAGAGATTGGCTTTGTCCCATGAATGAGGGATACGTCTCCAGGACGTTCGTGCCTGATGACAGAAATGAATCGCAGACAACGAGGGTCCAGAAAGAAAAGCCCCAACGGGGCGTCATAAGAGAGCCCAGGGCAACGCCCTGGGAACAGATAGTCAAACACGAAAGAGCCCTGAAAGGGCGTAATAAATCCGGCGGCGCTTTCCTATTTCGCCCCTTCGGGGCTTTGAATTCTCTGTCTGCCAAGGACCCAGGGCTTCGCCCTGGGCTTACATATTCCGCCCTCTTCGGGGCTTCTCACGATCGAGCGCGATGCAACCGCATCACTCAATTTTAGGACAAAGCAAAGAGATTTCTCAAACTAGACTGGAAGACCATGAGAAGATAGTAGGCGTGAATGTTGCCCGGAGAATCGGGGAAGGTTATTAAAAAGTTACTATATGGTCCTCCTAGAGGATCCATCTGGGATGCATTACTTTTCAAGAGTTTGTGCCACTTGATATCGATCTGGCTCATCGAGTGCAAGCTACGTGAAGGGTGGACTCTACCTCTGTACAAGTGGAGCCTCCATGAATGACCGTCAAGCTGCATCTCGGAAAGCCCATCGGACAGCCCGATGGGCGACCACAATGACAAAGTGGCTGGTATCGAGATTGAAGCGTAGACCGACTTGGCAGCTTGTGGCGTTTCAAGGACCGGCAGGTCGTGAATCTCGTGGGGTCGTAGACTTGGTCGCCATTCGAAAGGACCATCGAACGGTTCGCAAGGAAATGAAGCGCGGAGATATATTCGAGATCGTGCTCATTCAGGTCAAAGGGGGATCGGCCTCTTGGCCATCGAGGAGCGACGTGCTCCGCTTGCGCAAAGTTGCCAGGCACCACCGTGCGAAAGCGATTGTCCTTGCAGATTGGCAGCGGGGTCGACAGCCCACGCTTTTCCGGCTCAAAAGGAATCTAGGTCAGGCATTCAACGCAAGAGAGGCATGGGTCCGGGTGGAGCCAACGGAGATCTTCGACTGAAGGTGCCCTACGGGCCTTGCCCGTGAGCGGAGCGACCGATCATGCAGGGTGGCTCATTGGGAGTGACGCGATATCGCTCCTCGATGAGTTGCATTGGAACCAAATCCTCCCGAAGAAAAATAGCCGCCCCAGATCAGAAGAGACAGAGCGGCATAACTATCAACAACAACTGTAGTAACTTCGCACATGCGAGGCCCCCTGTCAAGCCGAAATCAAGGAAATCTTGGTGGACCGGGATCGTCCACGACTGTAGCTGACCGAGTTGAAGGTTGCGAAGAAGCGCAAAGGCTTTTTCCAACGCCTGAAAAACTGACAATCCGTCGCCTCCGAGCCGCCCAGATCCCGAAAAGGCCATACAGCCCGGCGATAATCCCCAACGAACCGTTGCCCGCTCCAGAGCACCCGCAGCCCCGGTCGCGGCCGACTCCGGTCTCCACCCAGGCGACCGGGTGCAGGTTGAGCCTGTCGGCCAGGGCCAGGGCGTCATCTTCGGATCCCTGGACTACCCAGAACACCCACTCGGCGCCGGCGTCCGGATCCATGGTTTGGTCGATGAACCTGACCTTGCCCGAGCCCACCTCGAAGGTGGCCCCGATGTGCACGCTGGAGGTTTGCTTGATCAACCAGACGTCGTCGTCCAGGCCGACAAGCCCGTTGGCCAGCGGCAGGGTGATCCGGCCCTCCTGGAAGTCGAACTCCGAAAAGGGGTGGAAGACCGCGTCGGTTTCGGAAAGGCCCGGCGTCAGGAAGAAGCCCTCGAGCCTCAGCGGAAAGGCCACCTCGGCGGTCCGCTGCCCGTCGGCGGCCGGGCCGAAGGAGATGGTCACACGCAACAGGCCCTCTTCCTGGCCGACCTCGCGCCAGGTTACGTTTACGTCCCTTCCTTGGGCGGCAGCCGAGAAGCCGTCCTGCTCGTCGAAGTACGGAACCGCCTGCCGGGACAGATCGCCCGGCTGATCGTCGGCGGCGAAGACCGCGCCGGAGCCGCTGTCGATCACCACGAACGGCCCGCCCGCTGCCGGGGCCACTTCCGCGATCACCTCGTCCGCGCACTTCATGGCGGCCGCGGCGTGCGCGAGGCCGTACTCCACCTCGCCGACGAACGGGTTGATGCCGCTGGCGTCCGACACCTGGGCCAGGAGCACCTCCCGCCAGCATTCTTCCAGGCGTGTATCGTGCTCACCCGACTCGATCCACCCCCGCTCCCGCGCGTGCGCCACCAGGGTCTCGGCCGCCAGGATCCGGTGGCGGGCCCGGACGTTTCCGGTGAGCACATCGTTGTCCCGCTCGCCGCCGTAGATCGAGTCGATCAGCCCGGACGCCCCCATCCAGCGGTGCATGCTATCGGTCGAAGGCGGCTGCCAGGTGCCGTCCAGCACCGGGGGCAGGGGCTCGGACGGCACACCGTTGGCCTTGGCCCAGTCGACGAACTCGGTGATGGTGGCGATGCGGAACCCGTCCGCCTCCGCGGCCAGCAGGTCCTGCTCGTACTCGTCCATGGATGTCTGGTCTACCTTGAAGTTCTTGCCCATGTATGGGTTCTGGCCGTTGGTGGCCAGCAGCTCGCCGTCGTCGAAGAAGCTCCACACGACCTGGACCTTTCCGGTCGCGAAGCTGCGCGCGCCGAGCACCACGGCCACCCCATCTAGCTCGAAAAGCGGCGGGGCCTGCTCTAAATCCGAGAAATGCTGGTACCTGAACAGGTTCTTGGGCAGCACCAGGACGCTGCGGCCGCGCTCGGCGGCGAACGGCCCCATGCCGACCCCGAACTGGCCCTCCTGGCAGAAGACCACCTCCGACGGCCGCAGGCCGGCCTCCTCCCAGACGGCGTCCATCAACTGGTGGGAGCGTTCCAGGTCGAGGCGCGGATAAGCCAGAAAAAGCTGATCCGACCAGTGGAAGCTGACCAGCTCGGCCCGGCCCTCGGTAACCAGCTGCACGAGCTTGGACAGCACATCCGGGTGGCGCTCGATCATGATCTCTACCATGTAGGCCTGCATCTCCAGGGTCACCTTCCAGTCCGGGTGGGCCAGGAACAGGTCGAGGATCGGCTCGAAGCTCTCGACGATGATCAGATCCTGGACTTCGGCGTCTGAAAGGTCGAAGTTGGGATTGTCGTCCTCGCCCGAGGGAAAGCCCGTGAGGCCGCCGGCCACGTACTGCACATTGAAGTGGAACATGGACAGCGAGAACTTCTCGGGCTGCGCCTGGACCGGACCGGCCGCCAGCCAGACGCCGACGCTCACGACCCACAGACGATACGATATCTTCATGCGCGCTCACTCCCTGGTCAACGCCCATGCTAGCGCCGCAAATCCCGCGATACAAGGCTTGCCTTCCGGGGGACGATGATTATGCTTGGGCACGCACAAGGAGGTGGGAGATGAGCGAATCGGCGGAGCGGGAGACGGCGACATACGACCTGATCATCATGGGCGCCGGCCCGGCCGGGTACGCGGCCGGAATCTACGCGGGCCGGGCCAGGCTCCAGACCCTGGTGCTCGACGGGATGGGCGGCGGCGGCCAGATGAGCGTCATCGACGCCGTCGAGAACTACCCGGGCATGAGCGGGCCCGTCACCGGGGCCGAACTGGCCGAGACCATGCGCGGGCAGATGGAGGGTTTTGGGACTACGGTGACTCTCGACCAGATCGTGAGAGTCGCCGTCTCCGACGAGGGGGTGACGCTCGGGGGGGCATACGGCGAGTACCTCGGCCGCACCCTTCTGGTGGCGACCGGCGCCAGGCACCGCGAGCTGGGAGTTCCCGGGGAAGAGAAGCTCAAGGGCCGCGGGGTGAGCTACTGCGCCACCTGTGACGGGGCGTTCTTCGCAGACCAGCACGTGGCCGTTGTGGGCGGCGGCGACACGGCGGTCAAGGAGGCCGTCTACCTGTCGCGGATCGCGTCCAGGGTCAGCGTCGTTCACCGCCGCGACAAGCTCCGGGCCGAGAGAGTGATTCAGGAGAGGGCGCTGGCGGCCGAAAACATCGAGCTCGTCTGGAACAGCGTGGTCGAGCGGGTTCTCGGCCAGGACAAGGTCTCGGGCCTCGAGCTGCGCGACGTCCGGACGGGCGAGACATCCGAGCTTTCCGTGGACGGCGTGTTCGTGTTCGTCGGGATCGAGCCCAACACCGGCCCGTTCCGCGGCATCCTGGAGCTTACCGAGGCCGGCTTCGTGAAGACCGACACCGGCATGCGCACATCGCACCCGCTCGTCTGGGCCGCGGGCGACGTTCGCGCGGGCTCCGTGCGCCAGATCGCGACCGCGGTCGGCGACGGCGTCACGGCCGCGCTCGGCATCCAGGACTTTTTGGATGCCAACACCCCGCCGCGGTCTTGAACATTATCTGCAGGTCAGGGCACCCACGGTGGGGTGCCGCTACTCCATCTTGGCACCGCACTCCGAACAGAACTTGATGCCCGGCTCTACCTCGGCGCCGCACTTGGGGCACTCGGCGGACGCGGCCCCCATCTTGGTGCCGCACCCCGAGCAGAACTTGGCGCCCGGCGCGTTGGTCGCGCCGCACTCGGGACAGGCGCCCGGCTGGGGGATCTTGGAGCCGCAGTTGGAGCAGAACTTGGCGCCCGCGGCGTTGGGCTGGTTGCACGACGGGCAGGCCACGGTCGGTGCGGCGGCCGCGGCGGGTGCAGCCACAGCCACCGCGGCCGCGGGCTGGGGCTGCATGGCCGGCTGCATGGCCCCGGCGATCATGCCGGGCATCATCATGCCCATGCCCAGGCCCACGCCGGCGCCCATGCCGGCCCCGGCCAGGCCTCCGCCGCCGCCGGGCTGGCTGGCCGCGTCATGCAGCGCCTGGGCGGCCTTGTACTTCATGTACTGATCCAGGTCGCCCATGGCGGCCATGCCGGAGCGCTCGTCGATCTTCTTCTGGACCTCCTCGGGCGGGCTGATCGAGTTGATCAGGAAGTCCTCGAGGGACATGCCGTACTTGGCGAAGTCGTCCTTGATGCGCGCCTTGGTGCCGGCCCCGACCTCGTCGTAGTACTGGGCCAGGTCGAAGATGGTCTTGAGGTTCTCGCCCAGGTAGTCGGCCAGCCTCGCTACGGCGATGCCCTTGATGAAGTCGTTGATCTCCGACGCGGAGTAGGTGCCCTGGGTGCCGACTATTTTATTGACGAATAGCTGGGGTTCGTCCACCCGGTAGGACAGGATGCCGAAGGCGCGCAGCCGCACCATGGCCAGCTCGGAGTCGCGGTAGAGGATCGGCTCCCGGGTGCCCCACTTGATGTTGATGAACACCTTCTGGTTGACGAAGTAGACCTCGGCCTTGAAGGGCGTGTCGCCGCCGAAGGGGATGGTCATGAGCTTGCCCACGAGCGGCAGGTTGGCCGTGGTCAGGGTGTGCCGTCCCGGGCCGAAGGTGTCCAGGGCCTTGCCTCCCCGGAAGAACACCGCGGCCTGACTCTCGCGCACGATCACCTGCGCACCCAGCTTCAGGTCAGCCTCACCGCTGGCCGGAAACCGGCTGACGATCAGCTCACCGGTCTCGTCCAGACACTGCACAACCTCGATTGCCATGCCAGTACCTCCTCGTCTCGAACGGGTTCCCGTCTACTCGGTGGCTTCGCCGCCAAAAGTCCGCAGGATCTGCTCGCGGTCGTTGAGCGCCTCGTCCACTTCCCGGATCAGCCCGGACACCGCCTTGAGCGCGGCGGTGATCTCACCGTCGTCGTCCAGGCCGTCCAGGGCCCGGATATCCTTGTCGATCTGCTCCACCTTGGTGGCCAGCTGCTTGTCGAAGTCGTGGACCTGATCCAGTTCCTCGACCCCGATCTTCTGGCCGAACCACCTGCCGGAGAATCCGTAGTTGGCGTAGCGCAGCCGGTCGGTCACCCGGCTGAGGGTCTGGGTGACCTTCTCGGCCGGGGTCATCAGCCCCAGGTTGCCGCGCCGGGTCAGCTCCACCTTGAAGTCGTCGTAGTGCGCGCGCGTCTCCTTGAGCTTGGCGGAGAGGAACTCGCGCAGGATCTTGTCCGTGTTGCGGGCGCCCTCGCGCTCCTTGTATCCCTTGTATCCCGGCAGGACCTTTTCCCAGAAACCCATGTTCGCCTCCTCCGGTGAAGTGCCTACGCGGCGTTCTTGCGTGAGCCGGACCGGCTCCGCAGGAAGCCGATGACAACCAATATCACGATCCAGATCAAGGTAAAAGGCCAGCTCTTCGAGAATTCGGGGATGACCTCGAGCGAGGCAAGCAGCCATATCAGGAAGAACCCGGACACGCCCAGGCCCAGTTCCCAGAACCCGTAGGTGATCAGCCCCAGGCCGATCGCGATGAAGATCACCGGCCAGGTCACGCCGAACCCCGTGTCACTGAAATTGGAGATCAGCGCCAAGACGGCTATGGAGACCAGCAGGAGCGCTCCGGCTATCACCATCGGTACGGGATTGGACTTCTTTTCGGCCATGACGTCCTCCCATCGATACCGTGCGCCGGCCAGTCCCTGAGGCGGCGTTCGGGCGCTATGAAGACGCCGCACCATACCAGCACGGGGCACCGGAAGTCAATAGGGGCCGGGGAATTTGACTTACTCGCTTGCATTCATGCACATTATACGATAGGAGAATCGGAAAACTCCGGCGAGGGCATCTGGTGGTCACGAACAAGGATCAACCCTTCACGTTGCGCTTCTGGGGAACGCGGGGATCGCTGCCCGCGCCGCGGCCGTCGACGAACAAATACGGCGGCAACACCCCCTGCCTGGAGATTCGAATCGAGAACCGGGTGCTGGTGTTCGACGCCGGCTCGGGCATCCGGCCGCTGGGCGTGAAGCTTCAGCGGGAGTTCGGGACCGTCAAGGCCGACATCTTCTTCACCCACTACCACTGGGACCACATCCACGGCTTTCCTTTCTTTTCCCCGGCCTATGCGCCCGGCAACAGGTTCACCGTCTACGGCGAGACCAGCAATGGGCGCAAGGTCGAGGAGATCCTGGCCGGCCAGATGGCCATGCCCTACTTCCCGGTCCCCCTTCAGGCCATGCGGGCCAGGTTCTCCTTCAAGGACGTGGGCCCCGGCATGCGCTTCAGGATCGGCCCGGCGGTGATCAGGACCGAGGCGCTCAACCACCCCGGCAGCGCCGTGTCCTACCGGGTCGAGTACGGCGGCAAGTCCATCGTCTACGCCTCGGACACCGAGCACGGCGACGAACTGGACGAGCGCCTGGTCCGGCATTCCCATGGCGCCGATATCTTGATCTACGACGCGTCCTACACGACCGAGGAGTATCGCGGCGGCCGCAAGGGCTGGGGGCACTCCACCTGGCAGGAGGGAGTCAGGGTGGCCCAGGCCGCGGGAGTGCGCAAGCTGCTCCTCTTCCACCATGAGCCGAGCCGCGACGACCGAACCCTGGCGGCCATCGAGCAGGCCGCCCGCCGGATCTTTCGCGGCGCCTCAGCCGCTCGCGAGGCCAAGCTGTACGTTCCCTAGCCCGCGATCGCTATTCGGCCCGCAGGCTGGCCCGCATGGTGCAGTTGGCGTCGGGTTCCTGCGCGACGGTCACCGAGTTATTATAGTTGGCCTCGAGGTGCCTGGGGACTTCGTTTTTTTCGTCTGCCTCGATGAAGAAGCCCGAGATGATAACGTTGCGGGTCACCTGGTATTCATCTTCCTCCACGACTGTCTCGGAGTAGGTGACGTAGAATGTGTAGGTGCGCTGCTCCTTCTCGTCCTCGGTGTTGCAGATATATCCCGAGAACGGGGTCCAGTGCCCATCGCCGTCCGTCAGCTCCATCTCCATGAGGGTCACCTCTTCGTCCTCGGGATCATTCTCGATGCCGGACACGTTCACGCGGATGTCCGTGTCGAGAGCGCTCGCGTCGCCGCAGCCGCTGGCCTGGCCGACCATTTCCCCGTAGTAGACGCCTTCCCAGACCGTGCAGATATCGACTTCGCAGGGTTCGCACTTGGTATCCTCGCAGCCGCAGATGACGGCCAGGAGCACCGAAAGCATCATCGACAGGATCCATCGCATGGCACACCTTCCGCTAGCATTTATCCTCACGCCGCACTCCAGACTAGGTGCTCTGGTGCGGAAAGTCAAACCATCGTTGATCCGTTGATCCGGCGTCTTTCGAGTGTATAATACCCTTACCCTGCCGCGCGGCTGACGCCGGGGCAGGAGGGATCGGAACATGGCCAAGTCCTCGGCAAAAGACAAGGCGATCGTCAAGAAGGAAGCCGGCAAGCTGGTCCGCCTGGAGCCGCTCCAGCGTTACCTGAACGAGATCGGCCGGGTCCCCCTGCTGACCCCCGAGGAGGAGCACGAGCTGGCGGTTGAGTACCAAAAGACCCAGGATCCCGAGTACGCCTACCGGATGGTGACCGCCAACCTGCGCCTGGTGGTCAAGATCGCACTGGAACTGCGCTCCAACTACCAGAGCCTGCTGGACCTGATCCAGGAGGGCAACATCGGGCTGATGCAGGCGGTCAAGCGCTTCGACCCCTACAAGGGGGTGCGCCTGCCCACATACGCCCAGTACTGGATCCGGGCCTACATCCTCAAGTTCATCCTGGAGAACTTCAGCCTGGTCAAGATCGGCACCACCCAGGCGCAGCGCAAGCTGTTCTTCAGGCTGAACAAGGAGCGGGACCTGCTGCTGCGCGAGGGCTTCGCGCCCGATTCGAAGCTGCTGGCCGAGCGCATCGACGTGCCCGAAAAGGACGTCGAGGAGATGGAGAAGCGCATGCGCGGCCCCGAGGCCGCCCTCGAGGCCACTCACCCGGCCACCGGGCGCTCGCTGATGGACGTGATCGATGGCGGCGGGTCCACCCCGGAGGAGCAGGTGGCGGCCGAGGAGCTGAAGGTCAAGACGCGCGAGGTCATGGACGAGTTCCGCGAGGCCCTAGATGATCGCGAGCGGGCCATCTGGGACGCGCGCATCTCCGCCGAAAAACCGGAGACCTTCCAGGAACTGGGCGAGCAACACGGCATCACCCGCCAGCGGGTGCAGCAGATCGAGCAGCGCCTGAAGAAGCGATTCGGAGAATTCCTCGAGCGGTCGATCCCCGACCCGGACGGCCGCCTCGACTGAATCACCGACGCACAGGGAACCCCATGAACGAGACGGCCGGCGCTTCGACCAGGGAGATAAACTGCAAGAACTGCGGCGCCCCGGTGCCCTACATGGAGGGCGAGGCGGTGCTGCACTGCGAATACTGCGGCACGGCGACCATGCTGGCCGGCTTCGACAAGATAGTCAAGGTCGAGGCCCACTACGTGCTGCCCATGCGCGCAGATCGGGCCGCGGTGCAAGCCAAGGCCCGCGAGTGGCTGTCTTCGGGCTTCTGGAAGGCGGCCGACCTGGCCGACAAGGCGGTCTACGAGAAGTTCGAGGGCATCGTGCTGCCCTTCTGGGTGGTCAAGACCCGGGCCCGGACCTTCTGGTCCGGGATGAACAAGCGCACCCGCACGGTCGGCTCCGGCGACGACAAGCGCACCGAGACTTACTGGGAACCCACCAGCGGCGACTTCGCCGAGGAGTACAACTGGACGGTCTACGCCCGCGAGGACGAGGACGAGTACTGGGGCCTTTCGGCGCTCAACCCCGGCTCAAAAGCGATCGAGGCCGACTGGGGCAACTTCTTCCTGGGCTTCGGCACCGGCTCGAAGTCCTCGGGCGAGTCCGACCTGCTCGAGGGCGCCGAGCGCTTCTCCCTGCAGGCCGTCCGCGACATGAGAGTCATCAACGGCCAGATCACCCAGCAGCGCGCCGAGCAGCGCGGCCAGGACGACATCACGACCCTTCACCGCAAGCTGTCCGACTCCAAGGCCACCAGGATCACCGACTGCGACACAGCGGTCGACGTCCAGGGCACAGACCTGGTCTACCTCCCGCTGTGGCAGGTGGGCTACAGGTACAGGGGCAGGCCCTACAAGCTGCTGGTCAACGGCCACTCCGGCGAGGTGATCTCCGGCCAGGCGCCGGTCGGCAGGTGGGATAAGGTGGTCATGCTGTCGATCATCATGGGCGTCGTCGCCCTGGTCTTCTCCCTGATAGCCATCCTCGCCGAGGCCCCCCTGATGTGGATCGGCACCGGCGCCGCCTCCGGCATCGTCGGCCTGTACGCCCTCTGGACCGCCCTTTTCTCCAAGGGCTGACGCGGGGAGGCCGACGCTTTGTACATGTGGTTTTCGAAGATCTCGGGCGTGCGTCCCGAGGAGGGCTCCAGGACGCTGTGGGCCGCGCTGTTCTACTTCTTCTTCGTGGCTCAGGTGGTGATGGTCAAGTCCGCCGCCAACGCCCTGTTCCTCAGCCGCCACAACCCCCGGCACCTGCCCTACCTGTACATCATGGTGGCGGTTGTGGTGGCGGTGATCGTGCTGTTCGCCTCCAGGGCTCTGGCCGATCCTCGCAGGCGGCGGCTGCGCCTGCTCAGCCTGACCGCGGTGGCCGCGGTCCACTTGGGCTGCTGGGCGCTGCTGCGCTTCGACCTGCTGGCGGTCAGCCCATTCGTTTACCTGTTCGCCGAGGTGGCGGCCACCGCCCTGAACATCCAGTTCTGGTCAGTGGCCGGGGACATCTTCGACCCCCGGGAGGGCAAACGGGTGTTCGGCATCCTGGCCGGCGGCGGTATGAGCGGATCGATCTTCGGCGGACTGTTCGTCCATCACATGAGCGATCACATCGGTGCGGTCAACCTGCTGCTGGCCGCAACGGCCAGCCTGGGAGCCAGCCTGCTGGCCGCCTGGGTGTTGACCAAGCACCAGGGACGGGCCGACGCGTTGCCCGAGCACCAGGCGACGTCGCTGCGCGCCGGCCTGCGCTACGTGTTCATGGATTCCTACCCGCGCACCTTCGGCCTGCTGATGCTGATGGGCATGGTGTTGACCTCGTTCGTGGACTACTTCTTCCGCACTTCGGCCCGCGAACTCCTGGGCGAGGACCAGTTGGCGGTGCTGTTCGGGGACCTGAACATCTGGGTGGGCGTCATCTCGGTCACGTTCCTGTTCCTGTTCGCCAACCGCATCCTGCGGCGTGCCGGAATCTTCTACTACCTGCTGATAGTCCCCGTGGGCATGGCCGCGGCCGGCATCGCATCGATCTTCTTCCCCGTCTTCCTGGCGGTCTACGCCCTGAAGATCATCGAGAACTCGGGCTCCATGTCCATCAACCAGGCCGCCCTCCAGCTGATGTACAACCCGGTGCGGACCGACCTGCGGGTCGCGGCCCGCGGCGTGATCGACGGACTGATGCGCAAGCTGGGCTACGCGATCGGCGGCGGGCTGCTGCTGGTGCTGGCGCCGGTGCTCGGGCCGCCCACCTGGCAGGTGATCATTCTTGTGATGGTGGTGCTGTTCTGCGCCCTGCTGCTGCGCCTGCGGGTGCTGTACGTTCGGGTCCTGTTCGAGCGCCTGCAGGTGGGCGCCCGCGAGCCGGTCAGCCTGCGGCTCGAGGAGGCCAACTCGCGCGAGGCCCTCATGCGCGGTCTGGAATCCGGGGACGAGGATCTGATAGTAACGTCGCTCGGGCTGCTCGCCAAGGTGCCCTCCGTGCCGTTGCTCGAACCGCTGCACAAGCTGCTCGATCACCCCTCGGAAAAGGTCCGCATCGCGGTCATCGAAGCCATCGCCGGGCGGGGCCACAAGGATTTCCTGTTCGACCTGCTGGGTATCATCAACGACGGCACCCGGCGCTGCCGGGTGGCGGCCGTTCGAGCGGTGGTGGCCCTCGACTCCGAGCAGGCAGGCGGCGCGCTGGCCCCCTACCTGCGATCCGAAGACCCGGGCCTGGTGGCGGTCGCCATCGAGCACCTGCTGCGCCTGCGCGGCTTCACCGCCGACAACCCGGCCTTGGGGGTGCTGGAGAGCCTGCTGGAAAAGGGCTCCAAGGCGACCCCCGGACAGCGCCGGGAGACGGCCCGGCTGCTCGGCGGGCTCGGCCAGACCCGCTACGCGCTGCACCTGACCACCTACCTGGACGATCCCGATTCGTCCGTGCGCTGCCTGGCGGCCATAAGCTGCCTCCGGGTCAGGCGGATGGAGTTCGTTCCCCGGCTGCTGAACATGCTGTCCGACCGCGAGGTCCGCAAGGAGGCCCGCGAGGCGCTGGCGGCCTACGGCGACCAGGTGCTCGACGTGCTCGATGAATGGCTCAACGACCTCGATCGGCCGCTGAAGGTCCGCATCCGCCTGCCATGGTTGATCCGAATGATCGGCACCCAGCGGGCGGGCGAGGTCCTGCTGTTCTCGAACATCCAGGACCACGCCATCCTGCGCTACCGGATCGCGCTGGCGCTGAGCGGCATCCGCTCGTCCCCGGAAGTTAGCTTCGACCGCAAGTGGGCCCTGGAGGCGGTCGACCGACGCCTGGACGCCTATCACTACTACGCCAGGATCTACGAACGACTGGCCCGACACCTGCCGAAGCAGACGCTGGTCCTGAAAGTGCTGCGCGACCGGCTGGATCAGAACATCGAGGTGGCCTTCAGGGTCCTCGGGCTGATCCACCCGCACCGCACCCTGATGTCCATCCACTTCCGGTTCTACAACCCGTCCCGCGAGACCCTCCAGGACGTGCTGGAGCTGCTCGACAACGTGATCGACCGCGAAACCCGCGACCGGCTGCTGCCCATCCTGGAGAAGCACCACGAGTACCTGGCCGCCGAACCCGTCTCGGACGAGGTCTCGCTGGAACCGGTCAGCGAGGATCTTCAGGCGCTTTCCCAGTCAAAGGACGTGCTGCTGCGAGCGGCCGCCGTCCACGCGCGCTGCGGGCTGGGCGACGACTGCTCCGAGCTGTATCCCGAGCTTTTCGAAGGGGAGTCCACCATGGAGATCATGGAGAAAGTACTTTTCTTGGAATCGGTCGACATTTTTCGCCAGAACAACCTGGACGACCTGACCGCCCTGGCCGCCATCGCCCGCGAGAAGAAGTACGCCGCCGGCGAATCGATCCTGGTCGAGGGCCATCCGGGCGAGGCCCTGTTCATCATCACCAGGGGCGAGGTGGAGATAGTCAAGGGCAACCGCAGGCTGCTCAAGCTTGGCGAGAAATCCAGCCTGGGGGGCGTGTCGCTGCTGGACCAGAAACCGCACGCCGCCTCGGTGGTCTGCCTGACCGACTGTGAGATCCTGGTGATCGACAGGACCGACTTCCTGGACCTGGTCGCCGACCGGGTCGAATTGCTCTACCTGCACGCGCCCGACGAAAACGTACCCCTGGCCGAGTCGGCCGGCGCGCTTCGAGAACTGCTCGACGAGGGCAAGACGCGAAGCGTGGGCTTTTCCAACGCAACGCTCGAACAGATCGTCGAGTTCGCGGCCGAATGTCCTCTGACCGTCTATCAACCGCCCTACAACATGCTGCAACGCGAGATAGAGACCGACGTCCTGCCCTGGTGCCGCCGCAACGGCGTGGCCGTGTTGGTCTACTGGCCGCT
>SDBT01000696.1_pt1 | contig 54432 bp, 78 predicted proteins | sample 2277101 | NCBI WGS metagenome assembly SDBT01 (sample SAMN10404973, study PRJNA504765) | marine sediment metagenome | isolation source: marine sediment core GS10_PC15, 103 cmbsf | place: Arctic Ocean: Southern Knipovich Ridge | collected 2010 | reverse complement strand
CCGGCAGCCCCGGCAGCCCCGGCAGGAGAAGACGATGAACATCACAAAAGCAGCAAACATGAAAGAGCTTCAGCGCCTACCCGTTACCGACAGCGTTCCGATGTCCATCGTTAACAGCGCGGCGCGCGCCCGCTACCAGATTGACCTCTACGACGGGAACGGCGACTACGTTTCAACCTTCTAGGTACAGACAATGAAAAAACCTACAGTAGCCACCACAACATCAGAGCAGCGTTTCTTCTTGCAACTGTCTGAAGCGCGTAAGCAGTTCGCGCTTTTGCGCGACTGGGGTAAGGATCGCTTGGAAGCTGAGTACCAGCTAAGTCATCAGGTATGTGATACGCACGGTATGACCAGGACAAACCTTGTCTTCAATATCTTGCGCGACCGATTCCCGGCCTGCGTGGTGGATAGCCTGTAAGGGGGAACGAACAATGCCGTTACGTGAACACGCAATTGAACCATGGGCCAACCTAACCCACGCACAGAAGGCCGCACGCTATCAGGGCCTGGAACAGATGGCCGCCCGCATCATCGAACTAATGCCCTCGTTTGCTGTGCGCGACGCGGCCACCGAAATACAGCGGATATGTCGCGCGGTTGCTGGCGTCCACGTAGATGCAGCCCTAGCGGACGAGGCCACACGTACGGCGGCCTTGGAGTCCGCACCGTTTAAGAAGTGCGGCGACTTAGCCGGTCAGGACGGTTTTGACCTTGTACGTTTTGTCGGGTACCATGACACGTATTTGTGTCTTCTGTTGGACAGGAAATCCGGTGTATGGATTGTAACGCAATGGGACCACATCAATAACCACTTTTTGGCGGGTAACAGTTTTGACAGTTACAACGATGCTACCACTGCATATGACGACAGGAAGGCCCTGTAAGGACACCAAAAGAAACTTGACAAAAGACTTGACTCCTGACACGTTTCATGCGACGATATTGACATGAACAACATCAAACGACTTGCAGCGGACAACCGCACCAACCGGGCCGCCACCAAGCTACGCAAGAAAGAAATGGATCGCTTCCAGCGCTACCTAACAGGCCCGAAGTTTAACTGCGGCGACAACCTTGACCACTACATCAATACGAGTGAGGTTAGCGCGCTGCTCGACAGGCTGAAGGCGCTTGATAGCCGCGTAGACGACAAAGCCCTCGCACGGCAACGGAGCTAACATGGCAGTAAAGTTTAACCTACACCACATAACAGACTACGCCACGGCGAAGTCCCTTGCTGACCGCGTCATGGCCTATGAGGAAGACGGGTGGTTGTACGAGGCAAACGAAACCGGAGCGGGCTCGGGCCGCTGGGTTATCGACGTGTACGACGACGCTGACAAGTACATGGGTACCTTCTAGGGCCGCCGAAAAGAAACTTCAAAATTTTTGCTGACAGGGCTTGCAATCTGACAAGAAGTGTGCAATAGTATTGACAGGTAAGGGGGCAGAACACAAACACAGCAAAATACTAAGACATACACCAGGACTTGACCACAGGCTTGTGGGACGGTTGGGTGGTAAGTGAAACCGGACGCGGGGCACTAGTGGCCACGCTTGCAAAGAGCACGATGAGGGCCGGTTGCGCATTTGTTGCCCAGGTAAAGAAAACGTGGTGCGCACCACGATCTAGGGTTGGACTCCTTGACGGACTTGGTGTATGTCTTACTATTTTGCTGAAAATAAACTTGACAAAAGACTTGACTCCTGACAAGATTCATGCGATAGTATTGACATGGCAAACAACAAACGCAAGGCAGGCGGATACAAAGCAGCCAACCGCAAAGAAGCAACCCGCAGGGCAGCCGCTGCAAAACGCCGCCACCAGAAATGGAACATTGCACGCAACACAGACCCCACAGCACCGAAAGCGAGCTAACATGCCACGCGTAAACCACACCACACAGATCGACCACCTTACCCGCCCCGAGCTGCACGCGCTGCTAGCTGATGAAGGCCACATCCATGCGAACCTCTTAGCTATTGCAGTGGTGGCGCCTGTCGGCACGCCCGCGCCTTTTGTAGTAGCTACAGAGGACAACATGCGCCGCATCGCTGAGCGCCTTGTAGCGACAGCAGGGCAGGGCCTATAGTCCCAAGGAGAACGAACCATGAAAAAGAAGGACGCGCGCAGCCAGCCTGCACCCGAAGCAGCACCCGCCCCACAGGTACCATCCCATGTGCAGTATGTGGAACCAATATACCACCAAGAAAAAGAGGGCAGTCCACCTGTTCTGATCGGGGCCATGTTTGTGTTCGATGGGGATGGGCCGGGTACGTGGCCCCGTGAATATATCCGGGTGTTGCATAACCCTGACCACGGCCAAGTGGAGGGTATGTCCTCCTTTGGTTTCAAACGTGGCCGCGTGGTTATGCTTCCAGAATCGGCCAACACGTTCATGCTACAGTTTACGCAGGACAGCCGGACGCCCAAGGACCAACGTAGGGAAGCCCTCGACCGTGCTATTGATCTAGCACGCCTTCAAAAATAAACTTGACAAAAGACTTGACTCCTGACACGATCCGGGTTATAGTATTGACATGACCAACACAGCAAACGCAAAACGCAAAGCAATAGCGGACGCGGGCCGTATCATTATGTCTTTCGTGTCTTGCCACTTTATACAGCGGGATGCAGACAACACACCGGCACAGAAGAAGGCCGCCGCTGACGCGAGGGCAATCGTTGACCGGCTGCACCGCGAACTGGAAATCGCATCCGCATAAGTACAGCCCCACTAGGAGACCAATATGACCGAACGACATTTTCGTGATCTTGCAATAGACGAATACTTCAGGTACAACCTGTGGGCGCACGCCACAGAAACACACGTGCCCGAGTGGAGTGACTTGCGCCGCAAGTACGACGATGCGTCCGCCACAACCTCCAGCGGCGAGAAGTTTGCTATCGCGGCTATGGCCACGGTGCTGCCCGCTGACATGCCTGTTGTCGAAGAGTACAACCTGTTTGCAGTCCGGCCCGGATTACCATCCAAGACCGTTCGTAAGGCCACCAAGGTGACGCTACCTGGTGGCTTCGTCGTGAAGTTTATGGACCGGCTGCCACGGGTGCTCGCTATTGAGCAGGCCGAAGCGCAACGCCTTAGCGACCCGGCCAAAGTGGCCGAACACGATTGGCCGCTGACAGGCATCTTCTTATCGACTGCGGGGAACCAAGTGGAGGCACATTACCTTTCACACGCTGAGCGCCGTGTGGCCCACTTGGTCGCTCGTGGCGCCTTGTATCAGGGCACGGATGTTCGGGACGGCCTGCGCACTGACAGGTTCACGGTGGCGGGCCGGGCGCTTGTGCTGCATCAGTACCTCAGCGCGGGAACGTTTCATGTTATGCTTGAAGTGGCCACCCGCAACGCAAACGACCCGGAAGACTTCTACCGCCTTGACCAAGCATGGGTGGCCGCCCGTGACTTTTCTGGCTAGACGGGTATACTAGGTGGTGATACGAAAATGACGAGAGCAATCCGACAAAAGTTTGCTGATCGTTTTTGTAAGGTGACAAGTAGTCGTACGTCGGTGGAGGCCACCCGGTTACATGAGCATTTCGTGAATGCGCGCTGCTTCCGTGACGCCTGTGAGAATGATGACATACAGTATATCGGGGGCTCACAGTGGGCCTGCAAAAAGCACATCCATCCAGGGAGATAACTATGCAAGAATTTTACGTACGAACCCGCTACAAGGCCCACAAGAAAACACGCAGTAACATCCGCCGTTTTATCGTGCTGGCTGGTAATCATCGCATTGTTCCCGCCGCTATTAAGGACCACTTGACCACGCTGTGTGCTACCAATGATGAACCGTTGGGAAACTACAGCATTGAGTGCTGTGTGCCTGTGTCTACAAAGCCGGGCGTGTACGAGATCGACTGAGGGGGGGCGTTGACGACCCGGATTGGCAACGTAGCATAGGGGCCGCCGACCAGCTCATCAAATCAATCGCAAGGGAGGCACCACCACCCGTGACAGACATCCCGAAGAAGATCACCACAGCGGACCTGGAAGCAGCCGGAACAACCGCCAAGAAATTCAAGGTATTGGTAGCAACAGTCAGAGCAGGTAAAATTTCCGCTTTGTGTGGTTCCGATGCAATTAAGGCTACACAAGAACTGAAGCGTTGTTTTGCTGGAATATGGGCCTCCCGCAAGCGGCAAGTACACAAGCCCGAGCCTAAGCTGATCTATGTGCTGTTCGTTGACATCGAAGGCGTTTGGCAACTGTCGCTGGAGACGGATGACAAAGCCCGCGCTGCTATCCGCTACGCTGACCTCCGTACACTGACCCCCGCTGTTGTAGCAACCACTAACGTCAAGCTTGCTCACCGCATACACGGCCACGCGAACGCCGAGGTGGCCGCATACGTAGTAAAGTGTTCCCGCAAGGACCGGGGTGTCCCTGTGCGCGAAGTGAAGGAACAGATTGTGGAGATACCTGCGCATGATTGCAACGGGCGGAAGCTGTACTACTATGATTCACGTGGTGCAAGCTACCCGGACGCCACAGCACGGACCAATCTGCTACAGACGGGTGATATAAGGCCCGGCTTCAGCGCTAACTACTTCCGTACGAAACCGTTTGAGGCGAAGGACGCAGTGACCTGTACGGTTGCCCTGACCAAGACACAGCGGCGACACGGGGAAGACGCCATCCGTTTGCGCAAGAAGCACGGCTACCGGGAGAACGAGTTTGTTTAACATGTCAATAACACGGAGGTGGCAATACCATGACAGATAATATACGGCTCGATTGGTTGCAGCGGCAATTAGACAAGGGCAAGTACACAGGCTTGATACTTTTCCGGTGGAGTAGTACAGGGCGTGGTTTACGTTTTCATGAAACATCGCTTTCCGGTGCCAACAAAAACGTACGTCAAGCAATTGATAAAGCGATCAAAGAGGAGCTTGATGGATCATAAGCTACCGGGGTTTCTCCAGCGTCAGGCTATGGAGTTTCGTGGTACCGTCGTGAAGTGTGAATCCTGTGCATTGCGCTCAACAAAGTTGACCAATGACTGTCCGGGCAACCCACCACACCGGCTATGGGTGTTGATGTTTGGTGAGGACCTGTGCGACTACGTTGACGGGGAATGGGTAGACTGGCAGGGCCGCCCAGTAGACGACCCCCAGGTTCTACGCGTCCGCGCTGATCGGTTTATCAAAAATCGGGCGGCCTTGTATGATAAAAGCTCGCGGACGGAGCACCTCCGTGACAAAATGGCCATGGAGGATACTCTGATGGAAGACAACCGTTACAATCATTTGAACGACGACCCCGAGGATTTATTTGGGCGTTAGCGCCCCAAAGGAGTATCACATATGAACAGCAGAAGCCACACGTGCGACCGCTGCGGTGGTCCGCATCTTATTCATATTCCCGAGGGTAAGGTTAGCTCGTACTATGGTGTGACATATGTTGTGGGTCACCCATACATTTGCATAGCATGCGAGATCAGCCTAACACCTTATCAGTACACGTTAAACGGCGGCCCCTTTACAATTCCTGACATACTATGGCATGTCCCGGTCGGATGGCATGCTACTGTGCTAGACGCCTTGGAACAGTTGGGGGTGTTAGGCTGGCATAGGATGCTGAACTATGCTATCGGTTTGACGGACGGTGGGGAGCTTGTGTTATCACGTGCTGTGCCACCATGGGCGCTTGACTTCAGTGTGGGGTTGAAGGCTCACTTGGTGATGTTGAAAGCGGAGCAAGCGTGTTTCTCACTGTGCTGCACGTGTGGCAAGTTCCCACCGTTACCGTTGAGGAATGAGCAACAGTGTGGCCCATGCTACGCACAGGTCACCCGTGAACTTTTTTGTGGTGGCCCCTTGCACTTCTGACAAGGGTGTAGTATAGTATTGACATGAACAACAACACAGCAGCAAACACCAACCTTACAAGCCGCGTGGTTGATTCTTGCAAGCCCTACCGTGTGAGGACTTCATGTGGACACGTGGTAATACGCAAGATGCGCGCGGCTACGGCTGGCGTGCCATACTCGCCTGGAGTTCTGCTTACAGCACCGGAAGGCCGTCCCTGTCCTGCGTGTGAGGTGTCCGCATGACCGTGCAGTTAAGCACACAACAGCAAGCCGCACTCGATTGGGTGCGCACAGGAACAGGAAGTCTCAACTTAGTGGCGCGGGCCGGTTGCGGCAAAACGTACACCCTGATCGAAATGGTTAAACTGATTGCGGCAGAAATCCTTGGCACCGTTTTTGTCGGCGCATACAGTAAAGATATCGCGGAGGAATTGAAAAGCCGACTGAAGACGTTGGGTATCGGTTGGGACGTGGCCACGGCGGGCACCATGCACAGCGCGGGCCTGCGGGCGTGGGGTAAGTTTGTTGGTACCTTCCCTAAAATTGAAGGTGACAAGGTACGGAAGATTCTTGTCGAGCGCTTGTCTGAAGACGATTACAAACTGTATGCGTCCTTCGCCCTCGCGGCGGTATCACTGGCCAAGCAACGCGCCTTTGGTGTCCTGTGCAAGTGGCAAGACCGCAGTAAGTGGGAAGACATTGTTGACCATTTTGGGCTTGACGATATGCTACCTGAGCAACCCGAAGGTATTACCACGGAAAAGTGGAACGAGGTTGACCACATGGGCCGGGCTATCGACATCAGCATTAAGGCATTCCGCGCCTCGGCGGCTGTATGCCGGGCCGTGGTGGATTATGATGACATGATCTTGGCCCCGTTGTTGTTTAATGCACCCGTCCAGCAGTACAGCTTTGTTGCTTTGGATGAAGCACAGGATACAAATCCCGCGCGGCGCGCGCTTGCCATGCGTATGTTGAAGAAGGGTGGGCGGATGATTGCGGTAGGCGACCCACACCAAGCTATCTTCGGCTTCACGGGCGCCGACGCTGACAGCATGGACCTGATCGCGAAGGAGATGGGTAGCATCGAGATGCCCCTGAACTTGACGTACCGCTGCCCTAAGAAAGTTGTGGCGCTTGCGCAAACGTGGGTAAAGGATATTGAAGCCCACGCGACAGCACCCGAAGGTATTGTGCGCCGTCTGTATCTGGACGCGGCTAAGGCCCCTTTCTGCCGGGGCTTCTGGGAGGAGAAGTTTACCAAGGATGACGTTATCCTGTGCCGCAACACAGCGCCGCTAGTATCGTTGGCATACAAGCTGCTCAATAAGGGCATAGCCTGCCAAATTGAGGGCCGGGACATTGCTGAGGGGCTGGTGAAGCTGACGCGCCGCTGGAAGGTAAAGCGGCTGAACACACTGCGTGATAGACTGCGCACCTACAAGCAACGTGAGATTGCTAAGTGGACGGCCAAGGGAAAAGAAGACAGGGCCGAGTACGTTGAGCAGCAAGTGGACACCATGAACATCCTGATCGATAATGCGCAAGCCAAAGACGTACACACGCTTGACGGACTGCGCACCTACATCTATAGCCTGTTTGGTAACACCAAGCCGGGACAGAAAGCCAAGGTGCTGACGTTGAGTACTGTGCATAAGGCAAAGGGCCGTGAATGGCAGCGCGTGTATCTGTTGGGCCGGAACGAGTACATGCCTAGCAAGTGGGCGCGCAAGACGTGGCAACTACAGCAGGAAGCGAACCTGTGTTACGTCGCTGTGACACGTGCCATGAATGAACTGGTGGAGGTGATTGTATGAACTGGGGTAAACAAAAACTGAAACACAGCTTCAAAGTAGAACTGGATTGTGTGCTGTGTGACAGTAAAATAATCCCTGGACAGAATTACTTTGAGGATGATAAGGGTATTACTGCACATGTTTACTGCCCACCGAAAGAACTACTAAAACGAAAGAGGTGATCATATGACACTACCGTGGTTGTTTGAGGCGGGTGCCTTAGCTGACGGTTTTGCTTCCGGTATGGGCTGGGCAGGGTTTTGGCTCGGCCTTGGTATTGCACTGCACGGACTGTTCCGGGGTGTTAAGCTAGATTAGTCTTGCGGGGGCCGTACGCGGGCCCCTACGCAAGGAGAACCCTATATGATCCCATTTCGCTACCGCTACATCCTCAACCCTGATGACAAGCTAGTACAGTGGTTTGTCAATGGTGGTGGGTCTGTGTTTGTCCTAAACATGAAATGGATCGTTTGGAGGTATGTTATCCGTCACGGCCTGCTTATGAAGTGGGGTATACTGTTGTGTCCGCATCGCTTCATACAGGCGTTCCGGACGCACAAAAAATAACGGCGCGGTATAATAAAAAGGACAGGAGGTCAAACATGGCTAAACAAAAAGTAATAGAGGGAGCCCTTGCAGCTTTGGGCGACCGAGTTGAAGACAAAATCACTGGGTTTGTGGGAATCGTGACTGGTATCGCACGCTATATCTCAGGGTGTGACCAAGTCAGTGTGTCCGCCCGCGTGAAGGAAGATAGTGAAGAGCCGAAGCATCTGTGGTTCGACATTGGCCGCGCGGGGGTGATCGAGCAAGGCGCGGTGCCACCCGTTTCCGTGATGGCCCCACTACCGGGTGGCCCGCAGAATTCACCAGCGAAGGGGTAAGGCATGGCAAGCACAACGTTACTAGCACAGATCAGGAAGCACGAAGGCAAAAAATTGTTCTTGTATCAGGACACCGTAGGCAAGTGGACAATAGGTCACGGGCGCAACCTGACGGACAACGGGATAACCGACGCCGAGGCCCTGATGATGCTACAGCATGACGTAGGGGTTGCAGAGATCGAACTTGATAGGGCGTTTCCATGGGTAGCGAGCCTTGACTGGGTGCGTTACAATGTGCTGGTGGAAATGTCGTTCAACCTTGGTATATCGCGCCTGCGAGGATTCAGGAAAACTTTGGCATACTTAAGTGCTGGCCAGTATGGTAGCACCGCTACAGAGATGCTTGATTCCAAGTGGGCACGGCAGGTTGGTGGCAGGGCAATAACACTTTCAAAACAGATGCGCTCGGGTAAGTGGTTTGTTTAGCCGGGCGGGGAAGGGGGTAGCCATGGGCTTTTCGGTGAAACAGATTATGCGGCGGCCTCAGGGGGCACTAAGGTCATGCCTGTGGCTCTTAGGATTGTCGATCGTATTGCGGGCAATGGGCGCAACCCTAAACGCCATAGACGTGGAGTGGCTTACACGTCCCGTTGAGATGGGATGGCTCGAAGGAATCATGGCTAGTCTTCTAGCCGCGTGGCTGACCATGACGGGCGTGAAAGCACACAATGACGAGCCGGGTGTTGTGTCAAATGAAGACAACCTGAATCCTGTAATTCAAAACAGGTAACGACGGTTTTACAATCGCCAAAGAGTGAGGTGCCAACATGAACTACTAATGGTTACAACAACCTTAAGTTTACGGGTGGGGGATGGCCCCCACCCAATGCCGTTCTGAGAACGAAACCAATATGGAAAACTTATGCGAACCACAACTAACAACCCACCAAAAATTCGGGCCGTGTTATACTTTTATTGGGCCGACTGGTATTGAACTATTGATACCGGAGAAGGGCTTGCGAGATGTGTACAACACAGCGGTCCTAAACAACGGTCACGCACACGGTGACGTGACAGTGGTGGCCCGGCCCGGCGAGGAGTATCAACGTGAATCTGTTTAAAAAGCGCAAGTGGCGCAAGCCCAAGAAGTTGACACGTGCTGCTGCGCGCAAGCTCAGCGGCGGTAAGTTTTGGTTAGTGGCTAGGGAAGTCGATGAGGACAAGCTCAACGCGTTGTCTGGTGTGACCCTAGGGACAAAGCAGGTAGACGACGAGGGCCGCGTAAAACGTGCGAGGGGCTTGGTAACGTGGGGTCAGTGTACCATTACAGACGAGGGTTTCAGGTTGCTGGACTCTGGGTTCGGTAAACGCTACATGTGGGGGCCGGACTGCCCTGACCACATCGCCAAAGACCTAGTACGAAAACGTGACCACAAAGTAGTAGAATTTGATTGGAAGAATGACAGGGAGGCGGTTCAATAATGTTAACTACAGCGGCAATTATCGGGTTAGGGAAGTTCGCGTTCACAGGTGTGATGGGTCACCTGAAGGACAAGCGTAACAGTAAGGAATTTGGGGCATTTGCAGTTATGGAACTTTCCGATGCGTCCGCCTTGGTCACATCTATGGCTCAGGATGTTGAAGATGCTATCGCGGCGAAGAAGCCTATTGCTGACTCGGACTTACGGGTGCATCAACGTGACTTAGCTTATGCGGCTCGTTCTATTCAGCGGGTGCTTATGCTGATGGGGGCCGACATTAGCAAAGACACGGATGGTGACGGTACCCCGGACGTAGTTGATTCGAGCCCACGAGACCCGAACGAACACTAATGGACTGGGTTAACGGTTTTGTGGCTGGACTAGCAGTTCATCTCATCTGGGATGTGCTGTTAGTCTTGCTAGGTGTTGCCTGTGGGTCCCTGTACCAGAGGCTACGTCATAAGCATAATCATAACTGCATGCGTTCTCACGTATGTGTGTGGCTGTGGTGCAAAGCCAAGGAATTGGTATTGTGGTGGCGTTTTCGATGTGGTAACAAGTTAGCCAATGACGCAGCCAACGAACACGGTGTTACAGGTTGATTGCGTCTGACGTAGCTACTCTCATGGCAGCTAGTCTGTCACCGGCTGACTTGGCCGTTCACGATACTCAGAACATGTCCGCCCCGTGGTATCGGGCCGATCACTTGGATCTGATTAACGCGGGCCTTGTAGCGGGCTTTGAGGGCCTTATCAAGCGCTTGTGTTGCTTCTTACCAACCCGGTATGGTAAGTCAATGCTCGTGTCTAAGTATCTCCCACCTTGGTGGCTTGGGCAGCGTCCTAGTGACAAGTGCATTATATCAAGTTATGCACATCACTTAGCATCGGAGCATAGTGCATATGCCCGCGAAGTATTAGAGCGCCAAGGACAACCACTATGGGGGGTGTATCCGAAGCCGGGTAACTTTGCGAAAGATGACTGGGCTATCGCTGACCATGCAGGCGGTATGAGAGCAGCGGGTGTCGGCTCCGGTATTGCTGGGTTCGGTGCGCATTTGTTTATCCTTGATGATGCTATCAAGGATATGACTGAAGCTGTGAGTGAAACTATCCAACGTAGGAACTTTGAATGGTGGGGTACCGTTGCTTCAAAGCGTATTGAGCCAAATGGTTTTTTCGTTTATGTTTCGAACCGTTGGCACGTGAAGGACTTAGCTGGTGAGCTTCTCAATATGGCCAAGGATAGGGCCGACTTACACCCATATATAGTTATCCGGTTCCCTGAGTGGGCAACAGAAGATGAGTTCACACCTGTGTCTATCGTTGGTGGTAAAAACAACGTGACAAAGGAACTGGTCGAATGGGTAGACCACCATAATGCGAATGAACGCTTCCACCGTAAGAAGGGGGAGGTGCTCTGGTCCAAGCGCTGGTCATTACCAGCCGTCAAGGTACGGTACAACGAGACTCCAAGCGAAGAACACTGGCAGGCCGTTAGCCAGCAGAAGCCGACCGCCGGTATTGGTTCCTTGTTTAAGAGTGACTATTTTCAAATTCTGGACACGGCGCCAACTGATGCGGTGCGTGTGCGGTACTGGGATCTCGCAGCCACAGAGGACGGTGGTGACTATATGGCGGGCGCGTTGTTATCGTACGGGCCGGGGGAAGACGCATGGTACATTGAAGACATGATACGCGGCCAATGGGGGCCGGGTGAGGTGGAGGCGAATGTACGATTGACTGCTCAGCTTGACGGCTACAACGTAGCCATACGTATTGAGCAGGAGCCGGGTGCATCTGGCAAGCTAACAGTGAACACTTTCAAGCGCATGTTACCACAGTATGACATTGAGGGTTGTCGTGCCACTGGACCAAAAATTGTTCGGCATCGGCGCATGCTTGGGCCACTGCAAAGGGGTAACATGTTTTTACTGCGTGGACCTTGGAATCAAGTGTTCATCACTGAGATGATTAATTTACCAGGTGGCAAGCACGATGACCAAGCGGACGCCGCCGCTGGTGCATACGCAGAATTAGTAGAACTTGACAAGGGACACCCTAACGCGGAGCTAATATGAAACATACGTGTACGCTGAATCAGTTTAAGAGAATAAGCGGTGGGCGCCTTGGCCATCCTGTAACCCTTAAATGTCGAGGTTGTAGTAAAACATTAGTCATACCAAGTACTCATGCCTTGTATGGCTCGTGGCAACGCTGGAAGGCTGGGGAGATGGTGCTCGTATCTAAACCCAAGCCAGAGGCTAAAAATGGAGCCTGACATTGTTAACAGCATGTTTGAGGCAGGGGCCGTTTTCGCGGTGTACCTGTCCATAAGGAAGCTTATACATGACAAGAAGGTGGCTGGTATCCATTGGGTGCAGGTTGGCTTCTTCACAGTGTGGGGATTGTGGAACATCGTGTACTATCCGATGCTTGGTCAATGGTGGAGCTTTAGTGCCGGGGTAGCGTTGGTTATCATGAACGTGCTATACTTGGTACTGTTACTGAAATACAGGGGGAACACATGAAACCAAAACGCGCTAAACCAAACTATGACCGTTCGGAAGATAGCGTAAAGAGCGGGCGGTTTGTTATAACGCACTCCGGCGCGGTTGTCGGGCTGACATTTGGGTACCCGACCATCCGTGACATGGCCGTGCAAACTATGCGCATCGTACGATACAACGGGTCATTGAAAATTTGGTGGCCGGTAGGGATGCACTTGCTACACTGTGCAGACCTTGCCTTACGCTTGGGTGGTACACCACGCCTCGCGCTGCACTGTCTTATGCATGATGGTCCGGAATCCGTGTTTAGTGATGTGCCCGGACCCATGAAGAGCAAGGAACACAGTACTAACGAACACGCGTTGCTTGACCGGACATATGACGGACTTCAGATCCCATTGCCAACAGTGGAGCAAGTAGCATTTGTCAAGCGTGTAGACAAGCTATCATTGATAGCTGAGGCTGAGGTGCTGGGTCACCCTGCCTTTGCGGCTATGGTTGCCAGCGCGCGGCACAAAGAACAGCTCGACGCGCAGGAGTATGGACTCTCCAAGCTTGTATTACAAGAGCTAATTAACAGGTTTGACCCGCTGCAAGCCATCGACTCCGCAGGCCGCCACGTGTGTGAACTTCGTGACCGTATGTTCGTGGGATTCTTCCAGGTACAACGTGACGCTACCAACCGAGATAAAGGATAAGGCCACGTTCAAAAGGTTGTCAAAACTGGGGTTGCTGGGTAACCGCTTCCGCATGTTCACGACCGTTGAGGATGCGCTAGCTTCTGGACTACCACTATTTTACATCAGCGGGCCGGTAGCAGCGTGGCCGCACATGGTTCCCGCCTGCCCACGTGAGCAGCTATGGTCTACAGTCCGGGCCATAGAAAAAAAGGGCAGTCCCCGGCGCGGTATGCAATTTGTGGAAGTGTACTGGATACCAAGGGTTATAAATGCCGAACTGACACGGGGTATACGTGGGGTTGTACTGCGTTGGGCTACTAGTAGTCAGTTGGACTTGCGATCCGACTTGACAAGAAACGGTGTTCATATTTTTGGTCTTGCCGCGTTGCAAGTATTGAAGCAGCGGGTGCCACCAGACGACCTAGAAATGTTGTTTGACTTGCTGGACGATTGGCCAGGGGCTATAATTGAGTTTTCAACATACTGCCAGCCCGTAGGTATCTTCAAACGTAACACGGTAGTATGGGAGGTTCGCCATTACTGACATTAACAAGCCACCTGACCAACTAGTACGCGTTTCCACACCATGTGTCAACACAGACAAACTTGCTAACGTCTATTCGTTTTCTGTTGCGCCGGGTGTGCGAGTTGTACATGCGCTTCATAATCCTGTTAACCCACGATGGCTCACCTTGGTTTTTTTGGGACAGCCGGGCGGCGACCTGAAGAAACGGTACTACACGGTCCACCCGCAACAAGAATGTCAAAGTATCATTGAAGTCCATCCGTTGCTTACATATGTCTTGACAATTACGGGTGACCGTGATAGCGTGTGGCATGTGTTTGAAGTTCACTATGATGATGCCGTGAAGGGGGAGACTAAGCATGAATCGAAATCAGGTGAAACGACGCCAAAGAAAACAGGGGCGAAAGTTATTGAATTCAAGAATCCGAACAGCAGTAAATAAACGCCGCGCCCACGAAGAGAAAATATGCGCACGGCTCAGGGTAGCAACACGGGGAAGGCAAGCAAATGAGAACAGACATGACACCGGCGGACGAAGCCGCCCTGGTTCGGATGTACGTGGAGCCTCCGTTCAGCGTCCTGCAAACAATGAGCAAACGGTGGATGAATCGAAAGGTAGCGTGGAAGCAGATCGGCCTTCGGAGTGAACTAGGACGCGGCGAAGTAGTGATGGATGACGGGTCCACAGAGGCAGTGAAGGATGGCCGGAATCTTTTCCCCGGCGGCGCTGGCGGCGGCGCTTGGATTGGCAAGACCCCCAACAGCAAGAAAGTGAAGTCGATTAAAGGTGGAAGGGAAATCATACCGGGCGGTGGTGGGGGTAGCCACACTAAGACGGCATATCTACGCACTGGTTGCGCTGTGCCCGGCGCTTCGCCCCTACCAATCAATTCAGACAAAGGTATCAGCCGGTGGAGAAACGACCGCATGGATGGCACCAATACAAGCAAAAAGTTCACGACGGGTCGCCCCATGGGTGTGGACTTGATGCGGGGCGAAGACCCTAAGTGGGGAAAGGCCAGCGATGACACCGTTAGTGGTACGTCTATCTTTGACCCGGTCTTATGTGAACTGATGTATCGTTGGTACGCCGGTAAACACTCCAAGATATTTGATCCCTTTGCTGGTGGCAGTGTGCGGGGTGTTGTCGCCGGGTTGTTGGGACACAAGTACTGGGGAGTTGACCTACGCAAGGAGCAAGTGGAAGCAAACCGCATGCAATGGGTCACCATAGCTAACAACTTAAACGCAGACTCCAACGCTGTTAAGTGGTTGCACAGTGACACCAAAAAATTCTTGCTTAGGAGACACACGAAAAAAATGATGGGTAAAGGCAGTGATAAACCGTGGGCGGACTTCATCCTCAGTTGCCCGCCGTACGCTAACCTGGAGCAGTATAGTGACGACCCTGCTGACATATCTAACATGCCATACGCTGAGTTTCTGTCACGGTACCAATACATCATCAAGCATAGCTTGCGGATGCTGAAGCAAGACCGCTTCGCTGTGTGGGTAGTTGGCCACGTACGCGACCCGAAAGACCCCGGCATGTACTCGCGCTTTATCCGTGACAGCATTGATGCGTTTGAGCGCTGTGGGGTGTACCTGTATAACCAGATCATACTTGTGACCCCTATTGGTAGCTTGCCGGTTCGCGTGAACAAATATATGCGGGCCTCTGCCAAGCTTGGCCCCCAGCATCAGTATGCACTCGTATTCATAAATGGTGACCCAAGGAAGGCCCGCGCGGTCTTACCAATCAACGAAACCAAACTGCGCTTCCTCCGGCGCAAACCATACCACGCTGTGTCACTATTTGAATCTACGAAGTAGCTTAGACGCATTACGACTTGTGAAATAGTGGTGTAGAGTGATTGTTAGTTGGACGGGGGCTGAATCAAAAGCCGCGCGTTAGCAAAAAAGCTAAGTGCTGATCTGCATGGGCAGGCGACTACACCCCCATCCTCTTGGGGGCTTGACAGACTGAGCGCACAGAGCTTACTTCAGACCCCGTCCGACAACACCTTAAGGGGGCCAAGTTTATGAACTATTTGAATAAAATCAGGCTGGGTTTTTTGTGTGTAGCCTTGTCATTGTCCAGTATGAGCGGTATGGCCGCTACGATTTCCAATCCGAAAACACCGTGGTTGATAACGTGTGACGATGGCCGTGATGTGCGGCAGAGTCCGTTCAATGCAGGTATGACCCCTGGGCAACTGTGCGGCGAAGACAACCAAACGTTTCCTACTGACACGACTGAATTGCGAGGGGCGCCTGAAGACTTCGTGCTGCTGTTCGGTAAATATCCGGTTCCGGCTATGCCGGGCGGCCGTATCAGTCTTAAATTAAAGGGTAGCCAACTGCATTGGGAGACCGAGCTTGGAAATTTTATTGGTCTTGTTACGCCTGAGATGCTTGCGGAGCCGGGCGGGCCTATTGATGCGGATACGGTCCAGGACGCTAAGGATGCGGGCGAGTTTATTTCGTTTACGTCTGAATCCGTGGCTCTGTTGGAATCTGTGAGCACGGGGTACCAAGCCGGACTGCCAGTTTTCTATCTGTCATATGGTCAGAGAATTTGGCCGGGTGACAAAAGCTTTGGCGCTTTGTTGAAAGTCAAGTTTATCAACATTCCGGTGAACCGAAACCTGCGTGGTTACGGACCGTTGAAGTATCCTTGGCATGCGGTATCGATCACACAGGTGAAGCTTGTGTTGGATGGTAACTGTGTGACAAAGTTTGTCGCAATGTTTCCGCCTGTACTGGGCTTTAGGGCCGTCGCAAATTGCCGGGAGTAGAACGTTTGCGAGTCGAGTGACTACGGGGCGGGTAGCGTTCATTGGGCGCTACCCGTTTTTGTTCTCTTTCAACAAAACAGCTTAGACGCATAAAAAACCTTGAGACCGTTGTTACCATTATTGACATATGCGTTTATTTGACACCCTGGCCCGTTCTATTCAGGCAGTATTTTTCAACTTCAAAACAAGTCGGGGCTTCAGTCATTCTGGGGTGGGGGCCGCCGCCGGTATACCTACATGGGCTTCTCTTGGGTACAAGGACTATGTTAACGAAGGCTACAAAAGTCTCGTGTGGGTATATCGTTGCGTACGTGAAATAGCTGAGGCCGTTAGCTCCGTACCGTGGGAAGTGTATGAAGTGCGAGCGGACGGCACAGAACGCTTGTTACTGGGTCACCCATTGGAGAAGCTACTGAAGGTACCTAACAGGATCATGGATGGTACACAACTGTTTGAGGCGTGGACCGTTTACTTGCTGTTATCGGGCACCTCATTTTTTGAGATTGTGCGACGCGGAGAAAATAATGACCAAGGTGAGCCTCTTGAGTTGTTTCCCTTGCGTCCTGATTTGATGAAGATCGTACCTGACACTGACCATTTTATACGTGAGTATATTTTGGAAGTGCGGGGGGAGAAAATATCTTACCGTCCTGATGAACTTGTTCACTGGAAATTTATTGACCCGTTGAACGAGTATCGGGGTATGCCACCCATCCAAGCGGGTGCAAGGATCATCGACACAGAAAATAACGCGATATCCTGGAACAAGGTGATGCTCCAGAATGCGGCCCAACCCAGCGGCGCATTGATCGTACCTGAAGGCAAACGTCTCAGTCCGATGCAGAAGTTAGACCTGAAAGAACAGATTGAGTACAAGTTTAGCCGGGCCAACGCTCACAGGCCCATGCTTCTCGAAAGCGGTATGAAGTGGGAACAGATGTCTGTGTCTCAACGTGACATGGAGTTTAGCAAGCAGCGGCTTATGAACGCACAAGAAATATGTGCGCTGTTTGGTGTCCCGCCCGAGGTGGTGGGCGCGGGCGACCGGCCCAAGTTTGATAACTATAAGATCGCGCGTTTGAGTTTTTGGGAAGAGACCGTGCTTAACCTGCTTGAAAAGATTCGCAGCGGCTTGAACATGCGGGTTTCTATTTTGTATGGGGATAACATACGTGTCCGGTTCAATGTTAGGAACGTTCCCGCGATGAGAGAGGTATTTAAGGAAAAAATTGAGACTGCACAAAGACTACAGGAGTTAGGATTTTCCTTGAACGCTATCAATGCCCATCTTGACTTAGGTTTTGATGCTGTGCCATGGGGTGATGAGCCGCTCGTGCCGGGTACCCTAGTACCGATCAGCGCTGTGCTAAATGGAGATACACTTGATAGTGGCGACGAGGGCACGCCTAAGCGCTTGGCGGGGCCTTACATACAGAAGGCATTACCGTCACCGAGTAGGTTGCTTGCCGCTATCGAGCGCGGCCGTCAGCGTGGCCTTCGAGGGGGCGTCTAATGCGGGCTGCTATGCAAGGGCTTACCGCCCGGTATAAACGTGGCGTAATGGCCGCCGCGTTGGGTGTTGGTGTCCGGTTCGCTGTGGACACACAACAGTACCCATTCATCATAGTTGGCAACACGCGGCGACTGGACGAGATGCAGCGGGTACTTTCGTGGAAAACACTTGACGCGCTTCGCCGCCCGTTTGAGAACATTTGGTCCAAACGGTTTGAACGATTGCTTGTGCCATTGGCCGTAAGGGTGGCGTCCAAGTACAGAGCAACTGGAAGCACGTCTAGTACCACGGTGGTTATCCGTAGTGCCATGAAGGCGGCCTTGCCAGCTATGTACAAGCGTTTGTACAACTCGGTCGCTGAAACCTTTGGTGAGCGTGCGGCAACGGCTGCCCGCCGCTTACTGCGGCAAGAACAGCGCGCCGACTTTTTTGAAGAGACGCCGGGCTCGCGTGCATGGATATCAGCTCAAACGGGTCAGCGTATTGTAGACGTCACAGACGCCACCGTTGCATTCGTGAAGAACCTGGTTGAGCGTAGCATTGTGGATGGATTAACCACAGACCAGATTGCTGCGGCTTTAGTGGACGCTAGTACGTTTGGCAGGGCGCGCGCGTTTCGTATCGCACGCACGGAGGTGGTAGCAGCAAGTAACGCGGGCAACCACTATTCAACAGAACGGTTTCTGCCTGAGGCGCGGTTTGTCAAGAAGTGGCTTTCTTCACGTGATTTTCGAGTTCGTAGTTCACACATTGGGGCCGACGGAAAAACAGTACCTCTAAAGGGAGTGTTTCGTTTGCCGGGTGGGAAGCTACGTTTCCCAGGTGATTCTACGTTAGGGGCATCCGCCGCGGAAATCGTGAATTGTCGCTGCACTACGACATACGAACCACGCAAGGGTTAAGGGTCAATTATGGCAAACAGTTCAATTCGGCTTGCTACAGATGGAGCCGGTAAACGGATAGATACCGAAGAACTGACAGTAGGCGGCGTAGTAGTACACCGGGAAAGAGGTCAACTAGCAGGGGCCAACGAACTGGAAATATCGCGCATACTGAATGCAGACCCTGCCGCGAACGATTATGGGTTGGTGACAAGGCCCGTCTTATGGGTCGCGCCGGTTACAGACGCCCAGCTTTCCACGGCGCTCGCGGCTGGTGGATCTGTTGATCTTGACTCTGTATTGATATCTAACGGGTTGACTGGTCAGTTGGCTTCAGTTTTGGTTTCGTCGTCTGTGCCTTGTAGGTGGGAAGTGAAGACACGGGACAACGTGACGTTAGTTACAAAAGCGGTTTTCTTTACGGCGCTGACATATACGTGGGATACACCCCACAAGAGTTTCATAGAGCTTGTGGGGGATGGCGTTGATAATAATTTTAGGGTTACAGTGACAAACCTTAGCCCTAACTTAGTTGCTGACGTATATGTGACATTCATGTTTGACGAAAAGGCGTAGGGGGTTTTTATGGCGGATCTTACAGAGCATGGAACTGTAGTGGTTGGCGTTAGCCAACAGCTCATTCTTCGAAAGAAAGAGTTGGAGCTGTCCACACACCGTGTTCAGTTACAACGATTTGAAATTGCTGAGCTTGAAGCTAAGCTACGTGACCAGACTCAAGTTGAGTCCGTGTCCGCCACGAACCTACGCATTGACACGCTAACCGAAGAAATCAAACAATTACGTGACGCTGACGCGCCACAAACAGAGGAGGGCTAAACCATGGCCGACCAGCGATCAGTTATTTTCCCGGTAGATATGGATTCGGGGGGTGGAACAGAACTTGGACAGGGTGTAAATCTACGGCTTACCGCATCCGGTGGGAGTATTGAAGCACAAGGTCAGAAGGCTATGGTGGCTTCTATCCCTGTGGCTATTGCATCGGATCAGTCAGCGGTTCCTGTTGACTCGGAACTTGCGGCGGCTGCTGCTGCGGCTGACACGTTTGCCAACCCGACCACGGCACCTGTCCTTTCGATCGGTATGCTGTGGAACGGTACCACGTGGGATCGGGCAAAAGGTGATGCCACAGATGGCGCTCTAGTGAACCTAGGGACGAACAATGATGTGTCTGTCACGGGAACCGTTACCGTTGACCTAGCTGGTAACAATGACGTGACCACGGAGTTTGCTGGGTCCACAGCATTGGCGACCATGGCGGATGATGACATTAACCCGGACGTGTTGCCTATCGGCGCGTATTTGATGGGCTTTGATTCAGGTAACACGAACTGGAATCGTGTTGAAGTTGACGATGCAGGACACCTTCAGGTCGATATCCTGTCCGGTGCTGGCTCTAGCACACCGACCGCGCCTGTAACGGATACACAGACGGCTGCCGCATTGGCCGCCGGTGCGTCCGTAGACGTTGATAGTTCGGAAGCTGCCAGTAAGAAGCTTAGTGCGATTGATGTTTGGTCAACAGTGCCTATCAAGTGTGAGCTTCATACTGTTGATAACGCTGTTGAGTCCGGGCGGCTGGGTATTTTTGGCGCAACGGCTGGGGTGTTTGTGCAGTACAAACCTTCGCATCGTGACTTTGTTCAAACGGGTACCACTGCCGGCGCGGATAATTTCCGTGTAGCGGTTACAAACCTCAGTGACAACTTGGCCGGTGATGTGCATGTTGTCTTTCATTACGAAGACTAGGGACAGAAGGGGCAACTTATGGCTGACAACATTTTTGACTCGACGCCTAACATTGAAGGTAAAGTTGCCTCTGATGCGGTTGACGCTGGTAACCCAATCAAAATGGGTTACCATGCGTCCAGCTTTGGTTCCGCACCGACTAACGTGGCTGCGGCGGATCGTGTGGATGCCCTTGCATCGAGGGAGGGCATTCCATTTTACCTTGGCGGCCACCCGAATATCGTTACGGAGGAGTTTCATTTCACAGCGGCACAAACAAACGCCGCACTCGTAACAGTTAGTGCCGGGACTATTATTGTTGTGACAGGTATTGACGCTACTGTGGACAACGCAACAACTCCCGACGTGGCGGTTCGAATTGGGTTTGCTACAGCGACGTTGACGGCTGTGTCTGGAAGTGGTATCACCGGGATTGTGTTGAGCCATCCAGGTATTGCGCCGGGCTCTGGAATCGTTAAGGGTAGTGCTTCCGGTATTATTGGCATCGGTGCCAGTAATGAAGACTTACGGTTGACTTCTGAGGTACCCACAGGTGGGGCGCTGCGCATTCTTGTGACGTACTACACGGTTACGAATTAAAAAAAGGGGGGGGGGAAATTATGGCGCTCAGTCTTACAATTCCAGCTGGAACGATTCTCAAAGAGTCAATGTTCGATGAAATCGCACCGGACGGCAATCCGCTACATTTCCGGGACCGCGCCGCAACCTACATTGATCCGATCACGCGGACGGACACCGGGCTGCAAACTCGCGTTGTAATAGCGAACCTAGTGGCCGAACACGATTGGCCGCTGACAGGCATCTTCTTATCGACTGCGGGGAACCAAGCCGCGCCGCATATGGCGGTCCATGTTGACGACTTTCCGAGTCAGACTGGTGCGCCCGATGGACGGGCTGACAAGCTTCAAGAAACGCTGCTGTTGGCGATGGAGTTTCTGTATAAAAACGAGATCTTAGTGGATGACGAAGAAGACCCAGACGATGGGCAAACCATAGACGTGTCTCAGTTCTTCCCCCAGATACATGTTTGGAACTACCCCGCGCTGATTCCACGTGCCGCACCTGGTGTGGGTGACTACCAAGTAAAAACCTTTGCCAACAGCCCTCCAGGCAACTGGTGGCAGAGGCTATAGATGGCAGACATAATTGGTTTGGAGCCAGGCACGACCGATGAGCTAACTGCGGTGACTGGTGCTACTGTCACCTCGACGGGTCAACGGTCTGGGGAATATGCACTAGGGACTACTGCTAATTCGGATGAATTTGAGTTTGGTTCGTCGTCGTCGGCTCAATTTTCGATCCGAATTTGGGTTAAGGGTTCTTTCGGAGCGGCTGGAAACCTAGTTTCATTTAGAGACTCATCCGATGTTGTCTTAGTCCGCATTGATATGACCGCATTGGATAAACTGACTATCGGAGTCGGCGGTTCCGGTACGTCTACCGCCACGCTCACCACAAATGAATATAACGAAATATCTATAAGAGTCGTTAGGGGTACCGGCTCAAGTGGGCTTATCGCTGTACGCATCAACGGATCGGAAGAGACGCTCGACACAGCGGGAACTTGGAGCGCTGACACTGTAAACAACATCCTCATTGAGTCTCCGTGGTCATCCTCGCACACATGGGACGACATTGTAACGGCAACTTCATCAGTCTTCCCGAATCCAAACTCGAAGATTGTCGCGCTGCGGCCAAACGCTGTAAGTGGCGAGGATGATTTTACTCTTGTCGGCGGCGATACGAATAAATGGGAAGCGCTTGACGATGTAGTAGTAGACGACGCCACCTATATTGAGTTTACGGCGACCGACGCGGCGGATCAAGAATTTGGTCTGAGCACGATCACGGTAGATAGTATTTTGGCGTTCAGACAGGCAACTCGGTCTAGGCGCTCGGGTGGTGGCGCGACAACGATGTCAATGCGCTCGCAGGATAGCGACGAAACATCACAGTCACTTCAATCCGTTATCCCTGCTGGCTCGGGTAGTTGGGAATATCACGAAGGTCAAACGTTTACCTCATCTTCCGTGAGACCAGTTAATCAGACCGAGTTAGACCGCTGGCAAGTGAAATTCAGAAAAGGTTCCGGCGGACGAGACATGGATATCTCGGAATACTGGTGGAATCTGGAATACACTGTATCGTCTACAGTTGTTCAAGACGTTATACAGGGACTAGGTATTTTGGTTAGGAGCAGATAGTGAAAGCAGCTCTGACATTATTTGGATTGATACAGTCTTGGGCAGACCCTGCTCCTGTGTTGGACTATCCACTCGCGGTTGTGTTGGATTATCCGCTAGCATTTGCGGGCGGCTCATTTTCCGTGTCTTCTGTAGTGTCGAATGATGGTGTGCCTGTGTTGGATTATCCGTTAGCGTTTGCCGGTGGTTCATTTTCTGTGGCTAAGGTGGAAAGGTAGGGGCAAATAAATGCCAGACTTTTTTATTAAGAAAGGTGACACGGCCCCACCTCTTCGTGTGTTCTTGAGGCAGCGTGATAATACTGCGATTCCTTTACCTGCTGGTACCGTGGTTAAGTTTCATATGGGTAACGGAAAAATTGCTGACGGTGTCGTGGCAATCTTAGACGCCACGTTGGGCAAGGTTGAGTATGTTTGGCAATCGGGCGATACAGACACGCCGGATAATTATGACGGCGAATTTGAAATAACGTACGTTGGTGGGACCATACAAACCGTGCCAAGCAAGGGTTACATAGAAATCCAAGTTTCCGATGATCAACGAACGTAAATGTGGTCATAAACATTTTGAGGGGGAGGGTTATTGCAATGGTACTACATGACAAAGAACCAACCAACGGCGACCAAAAAGAAAGCATTGTCGTAAACCTCGCGGCATCTGGCACGCCTACAATTGTAGCGGACGACTTTGACAAGGCGCGTTCCAAAGCTGGAGGCCACGAGTGTAAACAGCTATTCATCGAAGGGTTGCACCTGAAGGTTCATGGTGATGATGACAAGCGCTTCCCCGGTGGCACTGTTGAAGGGCTGGCCAATGCGTTTGGCAACACAGACTTTCAGGGTGAGGTTATGAAACGCGGTGCGTTCAAGAGAACCATCCAAGCGTTTAGGGCGTCCAAGAAAGGTTTACCCCTGATGGACAATCACCGTATTTTTGGGGGTACCGACGCAGTGATCGGTAGCATTATCGAATTGAAGGAAACGCCGGAGGGCTTGTTCTTCAAAGCATTCTTCAGTTCGGTCGATGTTGCCCAAGCCGTGCGGACAAAGATCCGTGAAGGCATTTTGAATAGTCTTAGCATTGGGTTTTCTATTATCAAGAAAAACCTGCGCAAAGACGGTATTTTGGAACTGCTCGAAGTCAAGTTACGGGAGATCAGCGTGGTGGTTTTTCCGGCTAATGAGCTGGCACTTGTATCTGACGTGAAGTCTGTGATCAGTCGTATTGAAGTGTGTGCTGACTTGGCGCGCGAGTTTGACGAGACGATGGCTTCCAAGCGGTGGCGTGACTACTGCGGTGATGGTATACCAATGGCCGCATGGTCTGAAAATGTTTGGGCCAAGTATGCGGGGGCCTTTGCTTTTGTTGACAGTAAGGCAGCGACACAGGCGGGAGCCTTCCGGGGCCTCGTGTTGGATGTTGTTGATGAAGCCCCTGTGATCGTTTACAGCGCTGTTACAGCGGCTATGGTCTCAGTAGGTAGCAATCAGTTTTTGAAAGATCTGGAGGCGAAGTTCGACGTGTCCACTGGCAAGAGTCAACCGGACAATAGCGAGGATGACGCTGTGGCAAGTGACAACAGCAAAGACGACGCAAGCAATGCAGCCGAAATGCCACACATTAAACTTGACACTTTGCGTGTGCAGTTACAGGCTCTACAACGTCGAAAGATGCTGCGTGAAATGCGTACACTTTTGAAGAGACACACAAGTTAACCAAGCTACACAGCTTGGAGGATCTTCCATAGGGCACCCTATTATCAGGACCGCTTCAGAGATTGGATATCCGCTGACGATAAGTAATGCCGGGCGCGGTTTTTGATTCGGTACTAAAACGGGAGGCCTATAATGGCTAAGACTAAAGCAGAGATTGAACTCGACGAGCAAGAGGCTGCGAAGCTTGCGGCTGCCAGTGCTAACACTGACACCAAGGGACACCACATTCTCGACGACCAGGACTTGCAGGATTTTCATGAGCTGGTTGGTGAGTTTCGCAAGGCTGTTGAAACGTCTGACGGCGAGCGTGAAAAGTATGGGGAAGAGCTTGGTGAAACGAAGGGCTTGGTGCAGAAGTTGAGCGACGCTATCGACGGTATCGAAGCCAAGATGACCGCGAAGTTTGATACCTTCGATGCGGACATGGCGCGCAAGCGCAAGTATGACGTTTCGGATTCTGACGCTGCTGCACGTGGCAAGAAGGAACGTACCAGTCTCTTCTTCAAGTGCTTGCATGTCGCCGGGGCTGTACACTTTGATCGTTCGCAGAAGGACGACCTGGAAAAGTCCGTTGCGGAGTACAACGAAATGGTCAAGTCTGACCCGACGTTGGACACCATGAGCAAGAAGACGCTTCAGGTTGGCACTGATACCCTCGGCGGGTTTAACGCCCCGCCCGAGTTCGTCGAAGAGCTGATCGTTGATTTGCAGGAGCAGAATCCTGTTCGTGCGTTGTTTGCTGCACGTACTACCATGAATCGTTCGGTTCAGATTCAACGTCAAACGGGCTTTATGACTGCCACGTGGGTGGCCGAGTTGGCTAGCCGTTCGGAGACGACCGGCACTACGTTTGGACGTGAGGAAATTCCGGCGCATGAGATGCATGGACAGATCAACGTGTCTCGTGAGGATCTTGAGGATACTTTCTTCAACATGGAGCAGTTTGTCCGGGCTAACCTGGTCGAGCAGTTTGCAAGGGCTGAGGGTGTGGCTTTTGTGACTGGTAACGGCATCGGAAAACCGGCTGGCTTCACGACCGATTCTTCGGTGGGCAATACTGACTCAGGTATTTCTGCGTCGTTTGAAGCGGACGATCTGATCGGGGTTTACTACTCGCTTCTTGACCCGTATATGGCGAACGCGTCATGGGTGTTGAAGCGTGACACTATCCGTCTCATCCGGCAGTTCAAGGATGGGCAGGGTAACTACCTATGGGCGGCTGGTATCCAAACGGATGCACGTCCTGCTTCCATTTTGGAGCGTCCGTATGTGGCCGCAGATGCGATGGCTGCTATCGGTGCCAGCAACGTGGTTGCTGTGTTTGGTGATTTCCGTGTGGCGTATACGGTGGTTGATCGTATCGCTATGGAAATCATCACGGATATTTTCTCAAGCAAGGCGACCGGCGCTGTTGAGTTTAGCGCACGCAAGCGGGTAGGTGGACAGGTTATCGTACCGCAAGCCATCAAGACCCTGACCTGTGGAGCTTAGGCCCCACTGAACCAAGTGGGGCCGGTTGATACCGGCCCCACCAACACAACAGAAAAAACCTACCCATAGGAGGGAAATATCATGCCTAAGTTTGACAGTTACAGCAACATGAAAGTTGTTAACGCGGTTGCACCCGTGAGCCAAACTAACACGACCGACCGTGTCGGGATCACAGTTGACACGCAGGGCTTTGAGAAAGCTATGTTCGTTCTTTTGAATGGGCTGCTCAATGACTTGGTGGCTACGATTCTCATCGAAGACTCGCCTAATGATTCCGATTGGACGGCGGTGGTGGACGCTAACCTGCTCGGCCTTGAAGCTGACCTGGCCATTGCGGCTGATGACGACACCAAGGTGGCTCAGATCGGGTACAACGGCCCTCAGCGTTACGTCCGTATGACGTACACTGTGGCGACTGGCTCCGGGGCGAACTTGATTGGGGCGGCTTGCATTTTGAGTAACCCGCACCGTGCGCCCACTACACCGTCGAAATTTATCTAGGGCGGCCTGACTGGTAGGGGGGCTCTGGCCCCCTTGCCATGACCTCAAAAAAGAGAATTGAAAGGAGCCATTATCATGGCAGGAAATCATAATGTGAATATCACGATGGCACAGGGTGGTGACGCTCTTGACATTGGTGCCGGGGCAGAGTTTTTGATCGCGGGTGTTGTAGTGACACCTACGGCAGCAGAGTTGAATCATGCGGTTAAACAGTTGAAGATAGCTTCGGTTGTAGCAGCTAATGGTAACGGCGGTGCTGCTGATACCGTTGACGTAACCATTGAAGTACGTACCACAGCCGGGGTCGCCCCTACGGACCTTGTGTTGTTACATGTATGGCTGTCGGACCTTGCTGATGGTACGGCGGGTTCGACACATACACATTCGACGGCCCCTGCTTTTGCCACGGGTGAGATCGCAGGTATCTTGATTGCGGCGGATGCGTGGTTGGTTTTGACTGACGCGACTGGTACGGCTATCTTGCGCTTGCTCGATACGGGCAATGAGGATGTCACGATCAATGCACAGATAGCGGGCTTCCAGAGCCGGGTAGCTGACACTACGGTTGCGGGAGATTGGGATCCTTAGACGTAGCTAGCTGATCAATTGGAAAAGGTACGGGGGCCGCAAGGCCCCCAAGCCTGACACCTTAAGGGGGTAGAAATTATGGATGACGTTACGACATACAGAAACAAGAAAATGGCACACCCGGAAAAATGCCTTTGTGAAGAATGCAGGGTTGCTATCGAACGCGCCAAACAACAGGAGGCCGGACATGCGGCAGTTACTAAGTAAGCTGATCATTTCACTCATGGTATTGTGCGCTCCTGCGTGGGCGGCCAAGCCGAGTTTTTCCGTATACCATTTCATTGACCTCGCCGCCGCTGCCAGCACGTTGACAGTTCAGCAGCCCGTTGCTAGTGCAAAAAAAGTAACGTTCGTTTTTGCGACCCTGTATTGCGAAAATGCATGTGTCGTGACATTAGAGCGTGACGGTACTGCTGCTACTACTACCGCAGCGACTGAGGTTACGCTAGACGAGACGATCAACACGGCACCCACAGCGACCGCATTTAGTACGAGCAACGTGGGGGCCGGTACAACGATCAGCGTCTATCGTCTTAGCGCGGGAACCACAATAACACTTGATTTATCCCGTATCAAGATGTCAGGCGAGGGTACTACTAAGAACGTATCGTTGCGAACCGCGTCAACTACAGGGGAGATTTCGCGCACCTTAACATGGATGGAGGAGTAACCATGAAACACTTGACAAAAATGGTGTTGTGTTTGGGTTTGCTGGTACCAAACCTGTTTGCCCAAGGTATCATTTCATCCCGCATAGGCCGCCCCCTCGAAGCTGGTGTAAGTGCGGCGGAATCTTACCGGGCGGGTGTGGTGGTTACACTTGGAACTGATACTGCCCATGATGTAGACGTGAGTGCTGGAGCTGCTCGTTCGTTGGACCAAACACATGATATCGTTTTGGCTGCGCAAGCTGGCAAGCAACTAGACGTGAAATGGGCTACTGGTGCAGCGGCAGGAATGTTAGGTGTGCCAGATCTTGCCCCTGCTATTGTCTTGACATTTTCACTTACTGCTTCGCCGGATACCATTACAGCCGGTTCGGGAACACCGTTTGTGGGTTGTAATGATGGAGGGTCAGAAACGGGAACAATTATCATTCAGGGCGGCGATACAAATGACGGAACTTATGAAGTGGCGTCGTGTACTGATACTGTTTTAACGCTCGGGGAAGCGGTTTTGGTGGGTGACGAAACAGGTGATAGTGGGGAGTATGAAGTTCGGTACGTTCAGCCTGACACTTGGTATCACGTGTACTTGATTGAGTTAGCAGGTGCGGAAGATATTTGTGCTGACACATCTGCACTTGCTGTTAACTGTCTTGCAGAGTCTAGCTATGATCAGTACAGGTTGCTAGGGTCTGTTCTTACGGGGGCAACAGCGAATCTGGTGGCGTTCTAATGGGCAATGCAACTGAGTATCTATTTAGTAGCCAGTCTGACTTCCGTGACGCGGCGGCGCGTGACGGCGGTGTTGTGTTTCGCCTTGTAACGGCACCCGCGCAAGAGCCACTCACAGTTGAGGAGGCGAAGACTAATCTGCGCATACGTCCGGAGAACGCAAGACATGACGCATTGATAACCCGCATCATCCCACAGGCTCGACAATGGATTGAACTTGCTACGTCGCAACTGTTTATTTTGCAGACGTGGAAACAGATTCATACAGCCACGGGTTCATTGTTGGGGGCCGGTGGCATCACGCCCCGGATAATCACCCTGCACCTTGAAGAGGCTATCAGCGTCACAAGTGTAGAGTATTTCCCCACATTAGACTCAACGTCTACGACTGTAGTGGATGCGAGCACATACTTCCTAACGGGGCAAAGTGTGGCCCCCCGTACGACGTGGCCTATCACCCGTGGTATCGGTGGGATGGAGATAACCTATGTTGCCGGACACGCTGCGGATAGGGACGCTCTGCTCACAAGTTCTCACGCTATGCCTATGGTGCGTGCGCTTGACATGATGGTTGCTTATCTGTTTGAAAATCCGGGAGACATGACCACTTTTGAGTCGGGTGGCGGCGGTCGCACACGGGTTAGGTCGTTACCACCGGAAGTGCTAGATATTTTGGCCACCTATGAAAGGTACATACTTTAATGTCTACCCTCGGTTCATTTCGTCATACGGTACTTGTTCAGAAAAAGATAAAAACTTCTGACGGGCAAGGGGGCTTCCGTGTAACGTGGCAAGATGTAGGGGAGTTTCCGTGTCAAGTAACTACCATAAGCTTAAGGGAGCGCAACAGGTTCGGAACGTATAACATTGACGTAACCCACAGAGTACGGATGCGCGACAGCGGCGACGAAGGAAACGTGATAGATGAGCACATGAGAATGTTCGACGTTACCAATGACGCTTCCCACGCGCCGGTGTTTGACATTATCAGTGTGGAAGACGTTAAGCAACGTGACAGGTATTTGTCTGTGTTGGTTATGGACCAGTCCGCAAAACGAAAGCGGTTGTAATGGCTAAAAAATTCAAGATGACCTGGAAAGGTAGCAGCATAATGGCCGACTTGTCCGCCATAGCGGAACAGAACGTGGGCTTCGGTGCAATATATCTGAAGGGCAAAATCAAGAGGAAGCTAACTGGCAACCGTAGTGGGCGTGTTTATCGTGTTCCAGGTACAAAGACATTGTACACAGCCTCGGCCCCTGGTGAGCCCCCTGCGTCCCGTCTCGGTACCTTGCGCAACTCGATTATATTTCGGGTTAACAGGAATCTGAGTGACACTATTGAAGCAAGGGTGGGGCCGAAACCGTTGGGTGGCACATCAGCAACCCCAGAGGGTTATCCATTTTGGTTAGAATTTGGGACTAAGACAATGAATCCGAGGCCGTTTATGCTACCAGTGTTTAATGAGGAGGCGGGCGCGGTTGGTGTAATACTTAGGAAGGGGTGGAGTTAAAATGCCGGACACGTTACCAGCTATCATTCATGAACTAGTGCTTGGGGACGGTGATATAGCCAAGCATCTGTTCACCTATATTGGGACGGGACTACCTTCATTCTTCCAGGGGCGCCCACCATCCGACATAACGGGGTTTCCTTATGGTTCATTTAATCTTGGTAACAATGAGAACCCTAGTAGCAGTGAGCATTTCCTGTTAGTAGACATAGACTTGACTTTTGATTGGTGGGACATGCACGAGGGCCATAGTGCAGCCCGGCTCCAAAACATTGCGCGCGCTATTACTCTAGTATTTGACAGGCAACGCATTCGGACTGACGACTATGAAGGGCTGAGGGCGTGGCAGTCCGGCCAAACACTTTTCGATGAAACGAATGAAGAAGATAACGTCATGCACTTAGTACAGCGGTTTTCCTTACGGGGCTACCGAAAGTATTTGCAGACGTTCTTGACATCGTAACAATACAAAGGGGGTTTGAAAATGGCAAGACAACATGGTATCACAGCAAACACGGCGAACCGTCTGGTTCTGGATTCCGGGGCGCTGTACATGAATTACGACGAGGGCGGCCAAGCGCTTATTGGCGCTACACGTGGCGGCGCGGTTTTCGTTATTGAGCAAGAGGTCCGGGAAATTGAACTTGACGGTGCTTTGGGACCGGTCAAGAATTTGCGGCGCATTATTCGCTCGGTACCGAAGATCACGTGTACGTTGCTAGAGCTTACGCTTGCACAGTTGAAACGGTCGTTGCCTGCGTCTGCTAGCGCAACAGTAACGAATTGGGATGACATCACGCGCAATACGACCACTATTGCGGCGGGTGATTATCTGACTAACATCGCCATTGTGGCCGAGGTTGCTGGGCAGTCCTTCCCGGTTATTGTCAAAGTGAAGAACGCGCTGTTTGATATGCCGTTTAATTTCACGACAACCGACAAAGACGAGGGTACTTTGGGGATCGAGGTTACTGGACATTATCTTGACACTGACCTTGACACAGAGCCTTGGGAAATCCGTTGGCCCAACACGTAGGCAACAGCCGGTAGGGGGCCAAAGCCCCCTACCAACTACTCAACAATTCTAAGTAAGGGAGGGAACGAAATCATGGCAACATTGACACCTCAGGAAATTAACCATACGGGTGTGTTTACCACGTATGCGGCGGCAGCAGGCGGCGGTGACCAGTTTTCGAACGATGGGAGACATTTTGTGTTTATCAAGAATGGTCACTCAAGTCCGCAGTCTGTTATAGCCAACTCGCAAAGTCTTTGCGACCAAGGCGCTGATCACGATATTACCGTTGTAGTTACCAACGCGGAAGATGAGATGTTTGGGCCGTTTCCGCCATCACGATTCAATGATGGCAGCGGCTTTGTACAGCTTACGTACACGGGTGTGGTGAGTTTGACGATTGCTATCATGCATCTCGTTGCAAACCCCTAAGCGGCGATTGATGGAAGGGGGGCTGCATTTGGCAGCCCCCCATAATACAGCAAAGGAGAACACAAATGCGCAACCCATATTTTCACGCAGGTGGTGGCCTGTTTCTTGAAGCGACTGACTCAGGCGGGGTGGAAGTGATCGTTAAATCCCCAGCCCGCCTGAGTGGCCGCACGGTCGTTCGTATGCCTGTGACGTTGGAGACCCTGGAGGCAGGTGTCAAACGCATGAAGGAATTGCTTGTGAAAGTTAACATCGACCACGGCGGCCTCGGCCCACGGGTTACTGATGAACAAGAATCCATCCATGTTTTTCACGCGGGGCCGGACGACGCGGCGCCGGACTTCGCGGAGACTGACAACAACTAAAACAAACCGAAGACTAAGCAACATACATGAAAGGGACCTAACTTATGTTGAAGATTGAAGTAGCGGAACGACCGGACGCTGTAACAGTGCTAATGGTAAGGGGGTTGAACACGGGTGACGTATTTACTGTTTTGTCACTGTTGGCGTCAAGCGTTGGTACCATCAGCGAAGTGGAAAAGATGTTCACGGATGCAAGGGGGAGGACGTTAGACGTAGCGGCTGTTGGTGTCTCAACTGTGTATAAGATCATTACTGGCTTGATGATTAAGAGCCGGGATGAGACACTTGCATGGCTTGGCAGCTTGGTTGAAATGACCGGCCCCGAGTTTGAAAAACTTCCCCCGACCACGCTTGTGCAACTGTGCGAAGCTCTGGCCAGCCATGGGGATCTGATGGATTTTTTCGAACAGTGTACGGTGGCTTGGTCGTCATTTATCGGGACCGAAACAGAAAGCGATGCCCCCGAACCACAGCCGAGTTTATCACCCAACAATACGACCGAATCCAAAGTCGGTACGGATGGTTAGACGCTGACATACACAAGCTAACCATCACTAGGTTCGCTTCGGTGTTGAGTGCTATAACTACAAACCAGATCGACGAGTTTCGTGATTTACAAATTATTGAAACTTGGGGTGCTTGGCAAGTTGTAACAGCATTGGTTCAGGCGTTATCAAGTGGCAGCAAAACAAAGCCGCCAACGTTTAATGAGTACGCACGGGCGTACGGGCTCTTTGAAGATGAAGGGGAATCAGAAACTCGGGAGGATATCAAAGCACGCGTAAGACGTGAAAAGGAAGAGGGACTTGCACGTGCGGCCCGTGTGGTAGCACTCGATTCAAAATAGGTGGGGCCGTAAGGCCCCGCCTCTCTTGACAAGGACAAAGGGAACATTACCCATGGCGTTTGAACTGTTTTCCATTATTGGCCGCATTGCCGTTGAAGGAATGGGCAGTGTGAATTCGCAGCTCAATAAAGTCAAGAAGGGTGCGTCCGCTGTTACAGGTAAGCTGTCCGGCATGTCTGCTATTGGTGCGAAGCTTGACCAGAAGTTTATGGGTCTAAACACTCGTGTCCAGGGTTTTAACACTAAGATACAAAACAACAGCGCGGCGCTCACTGGTATGGGTACCAAGCTGACGGCCGTTGGTGTTGCGGTGGTGGCCCTTGGTGGCTTCATGTTGAAGACGGGCGCTGATTTTGACAGTGGCATGCGCAAGGTCGGGGCCGTTAGTGGTGCCACGGACGAGCAGCTTAAGCAGCTCACAGCACAGGCTAAGGAACTAGGTTCCACTACACAATTCAGCGCTAAGCAAGCGGCTGATGCTATGGGCTTCCTGTCCATGGCCGGGTTTGATGCAAATGAAGTTCTGGGGGCGATGCCTTCCACGTTGCAGCTCGCAGCGGCGGCTCAACTTGACCTCGGTAGCGCGGCTGACATCACATCGAACATTTTGTCCGGGTTTGGCCTTGAGGTAAGTGAGCTCGGTCGAGCCAACGATGTGTTGGTAAAAACATTCACGTCTGCAAATACCGACCTAGTTCAGTTGGGGCAAGCGATGAAGTTTGTTGGTCCTGTTGCTAAGGCTGCGGGGGTAGGGTTTGAGGAAACTGCGGCTGCCGTTGGGTTGTTGGGCAACGCGGGCATTCAGGCCTCTATGGCGGGAACCACATTGCGCGGTGCTATTACCAGATTGTTAAATCCAGCCGGTGACGCAGGCAACGCGATGAAGCGGCTCGGCTTAGATGTGAAAGACGCTGATGGGCAGTTTATTGGGTTTAACGGTATCGTAAAACAATTGGAGAATAGTGTTGTAAGACTACAAGACCCCACAGCCTTCACATCTGACCTTATGCAAATTTTTGGCCAGCGGGCAGGGCCGGGTATGGCCGCCTTGATTGACCAAGGTTCTGACGCGCTATCACTTTTGACACTTGAGTTGGAAGCATCCGGTGGTACGGCGCAGCGTATTGCTGACGCACAGATGGCCGGACTGACCGGCGCCTTCTTAGAATTTAAGTCAGCGATGGAAGGTGTACAGATCGCGATCGTGGAATCTGGGGTTGGTGACTTTTTTGCCATGCTGCTCCGCAAAGGCGCCGACGTGCTGAGATGGTTTACTACGATCAACCCTGAGATTCTCAAGTGGGGTGCTTTGATCGTAGGGGCGTTCGGCGCGGCTGCGGCAGTTATTGGGCCGCTGCTCATTATCTTGCCATCCCTCACGGCTGGCTTCGCAGCTCTTACAGGGTGGATTGCGGGCGCCGGGGGTATCACAGGGGCGCTGACGGTACTTACAGGCCCGGTAGGGTGGGTCATCGCTGGGGTCGTCGCCTTGGTAGCTGTACTGATAAGCTGGCGTACAGAGATTTCTGAGGTGGTTGCCGGTGTGGTTGCCTTGGTTCAACAGCAGACTTGGCTGATGGACAGCCTCAAGTTTTTGAAGGATGTTTTCAGAACCGTGGCGGGCTTTGTTGTTGACACTGTAGTGGCTGGGTTTAACATGTTTGTCGAAGTTATCAAGTTCTTGAACAAGGACCTGATCGCGCTCTTTGATTTCTTGCGGGCGGAGGGTGTGGCAGCCATGGATGCTTCCGCCGCAGCCACGGAGCGCGCCGCCCTCAAAGCTGAAGTTCTTGGTGATGCCATTGACGGGGCCACAGACGCACAGGCTGCACTAACACGTGAGCAGAAGGCGTCTCGTACATCCGCTGAATCATCGGCTAAACAAATTGGTGAGCTTGGCGATAAGATCCGACGCATGACTGAATTGCTAACGGATGCGACGGATGAGGAAGTCAAGATTATTAAGACGAAGATCAAACTTGCGAACTTACGGCGGGATGCTTTACTTGATGCGCCACTAGTTGAGAAGTCAGAAATAGATATTAGCAAGGCCACGGGCGGCGTTGCTGATGCTATTGACAAGAAGAAGAAAAAGCTTGTTGAATTCAAACTCCAGCTTGAGGAGCTAATAACGTCACGATACAAAGCGTGGCAAGACAAGTTAATCATAATTACAAATGAGTCTAGTGAGGTAGTTAAGGTTACTGAACGTAGTAAGCAAGCGGTGAGTGATCTTGGTGCCGCGTCCGGCCCGGCCTTACAGGCGGTGGAGGCTAGTATCATTTCCCTTGCGGCTAAGGCGGAGGAGGTGCTTGCGCCTATCTTTGAACAACGCCTTCCCAAATCAATACAAAAGATTACGGACGCGTTTGAAGATATGGGACTGAAGACGAGCCAGCAAATTGAAGACTTGGCCACCACTGCCGAGCAAAACTTTGAGGCTATCCGTGACTCTGGACTTGCTACGCCCGCCACTATTGAAGACGCATGGGTAAAAATGACGAAGGCCCGTAAGGAAGCGTTACAACAAAATGGTCAAGACTTGGCTGAAGAAGAGCAACAGATGCTCGATGATATCTTGGCTAGACAAAAAGGCCACACTGAGGATTCAGTGAGCATTTTTGAGTCATGGAAGAACCAAGTTAGCACGATAATGACTGATTTCGGTAAAGGGGTAACAAAGGCCCTGTTCGCATTTTTTGATCGTGGCAAACACAATGATGACTTAGATGCACAGACGGCTGACTTACGTGCTAGCTTAGACGAGCGCATAAATGAGTTCCTCGCATTTAGCGATGATATTGACAGCGCTATAAACCAGCTTGCAGATGACCACCGTGACGCCTTGGCGGACATGGACTCAGACTTCGCAGAAAGTTTGGCGGAAAGGCTTGACAAGTTTGAGGAATTTTCTGCTGATTCCCTTGCTAAGTTTGAGCGGTTTGCAGAGGAGTTACACCGCAAGGAGGAAGAAAAGGTTGCGGGTATTATTGCGGCCATACAAAAGGGTCAAGATAAGCTTGCAGAGTTTGAGCGTGACTTACAGCGCGACCGCAGTAACGATAAGCGGGATACTGAACAGGACTTGCGTGACAAGGCCCGTAAGAACAAAGACAACCTGAAGAAAAAGACACGGGATCTAAAGCAGTTTGAAGTTGACGCCCGCAAGGCTTTTGCAAAGAAGCGTGAGAAGCTTGAAATTGCTGCCGCTAAGAAAATAGATCGTATCCGGGAGCGCGGTGCGGACGACGCTTCCACACAGATTCGCAGGGTGCAAAATGATCTCGCGGATAGCTTACGGTTTCAGGAGCGGGACTTAGAAGATAGTATCAGTAGACGGCGACGGGAGCACCAAGATTGGATTGATGATATGGCTTCCGACTTGGCCCGCGTCACTGAAATTGAGAAACGTGAACTTGCCGAACGTGAGGAAGAGGCCCGCCTGTCTCTTGAGCGTAAACGACAAGACCAGGAAGCCCACGAGGCGGAATTGCTTGCACGGATTGAAAAGGTACGTGAAGAAACTAGTCGTAAGTTGACAGCAGAAGAAGAAGAGCTTACGCAAAGTTTGGACAGGCGCGGTGAGGACTTCGAGGAATGGAAGCGTCTTGCACTGGTGGCTCTTGAAGAAAAGCGGCAAGCCCACGCGGATGGCTTAGCATCAGAAGAGCAAGCGCTACGAGACTCCTTAGCTGATCAAGCACTGGAACTACAGGCCTTCACTGACGACACAAATGACAAACTATCAGTAATAGCGGATAATTACCGTACGGTTTTCGGTGATTTGAAATCTGTTTTCTTTGACATCTTTTTGGGGGAAGATGGGATGGCCGGTTCCCTTACGAGGTTTGTATCCGAGTTTCTAGTAGGCAAATTGTTTGGGGCATTAAACGAGTTGAAAGACAAGGTGTTACCCGCCGTGTTTAATCAGCTTGCCTCCTTGTTTGGGATTGTAGGTAACAGCGTTGTCAACGGTGTTTCAAAAATACCCGGCGTGTCACTGGATGGTAGTACAACCACACTACCGTTTCCAGAAGTTGGTGGTGGTATACCCGGCGGCCCTAGCATTCCCGGCGGCGGCCCTAGTAGTGCAGCCGGTTCAATTCTCGGTGCGGGTAACCCGATCAACGTTGTAACAGGGGTTGTCAGTGCGGTGTCTGACATTATTGGAAATTTCCAGATGATGGCAATGAACAAGACTCTTGACCTTATCGAAACCGAGGTTCGGAAAACACAGTTGTTTCTTGGCGGGCGCGCCGACCAGGGTGTCATTGGGGTTTTGTTCCGGGTGCTCGAAAGTATTGATTTTGGTTTTAATACTAAGGCCAATGAGGAAGCGCGTGACTTTATCAAGACTTTCCTCCCGATGATTTCCGGTGCTACCAAGGCGATGGAAATAGAACTTGCTTTTGGGTTCAACACCAAAGCAAATGAACGCTCGCGGGACCTACTAGGAGACTTCCTGCCAAAGATTAGCAACGCCATAACAAGTATCACACCTAGTGTGACTATAAACATGCCGGGTATGGTAGTACGAGAAGAAGCAGACGTAGACGCAATTGCAGCAGCTATTTGGGAGCAAGCACAGCAGTCCGGGGCCTCTACGCCTAACTTGTAAAAGGTGAGCATTTTATGACATACATACTTTTGTTTCTGGTGTTGCTTGCAGCCCCCTTGGTGGCGCAACAAATAACCATTCCCAAATTGAAGGACGTGCAAGAGTTACCAGCACGCTACCGCGCAATGTTAGAAGTGCTCAACCCAGGCATGTCCCTTGAAGAGGGTATACGCTCCAGGTACTTTGTACCGGGTGCGGTTATTGACTTTGACAGTCCGGGTATTGCATTTGTACGTGACTTCAACATATGGCTTGAACACCGCAACGGCCTGATCAAATTCTTTGGGGTAGACGCGTTTAACGATGTGGGTGACCTTATCAAGTTTAACAAAATGTCTGACACGTACGAGGCATATTGTATCGCAGTTGATGCAGCGTATCAGAAGCACGTTACCGCACGGCGACAGATGGATAAGTTACGCCGGATGAAAAAACGGAGTCATGAATCATGGTAATCACTACGGTAAGCATCGGCGGGATTACGGGTTACGTTATCAGTGAGATGAAGGTAACAAATGATTTGTCAGGACGTAACTCCACGGCGGAAATTTTAGTCTTTATTGTGTCGTCTGGTTTTGTATATGACGGGGACGATTCATTATATGACGCTGCGACCTACGGTGACCCCATACCACGCGACTTAGATGAGATAATCGTTACGAATAGTGACGGCGACAAAGTGTTCGGCGGGTTTGTAACGTCTGTATCTCGCGAGCGCATTGACCGCAATGGTGTTTTGTATAAGCTGTCGGCAAAGGATTACAACCTGCTTCTGGAAACTACGCTTGCTTCATCATTACATACTAGCGTATCTGATCGTGTCATTATGCAGACGGAGTTTGGTGCTAACCTCCCAGAGATTGACACAAGCTCGGCTAACCTGGAAATAATTCAGAGTTCAATTGATTCGTTTGACGCTGAAAATCTAAGTCTCGCAGAAATGATGCGACGTTTAGTTGACCTAACTGGGGGCGAGTACAGGGTTAACTATGACAAGGAGCTACACTACTTCACGGCGGGCAATAACCCCGCCGCGTTTCAATTGTCTGATCGGCCACATGGTGAAAACCTGTTGCAGTTTTCCGAAGAGTTCGGCGTAGTATCCTTGAGCCCTACCACCTCCCTCGGCACAGCGGCATCCGGTACAAACTGGACTGACCCGACGAACGTATTTATCTCAGATGATGCTCGTGCTGTGTACAACACAACTACACAGGACGACTTGATCGTCACCGCGTACAGTAACGTGGTGCCGTCCCGCGCAACCATCCTAGGTATTGAGGTGATCGTAGAAGGAAACGGCGCTAGCGCAACTGCCGCGCAACGTCAGATTCAACTCGGACTTACCAAAGATGGGAGCGCCTTGGCTGGTGCCAGAAACACAGGGGTACAGCTACCCCAAACAACTGACGCTGAAGTAACATCAGGTTCCTCCTCATTCCTGTGGGGTACCACATGGACTCCGGTAGAGTTGAACGCGTCTACGTTTGGGATTATGCTTCGTGATAATGACGTAACTGCGGCTGCATTAAACATAGACGCGGTGACCGTCAAAGTGTATTACAGGTTATGGAACCCGACTAACGTTACAATTGCTGACAATGACTATGCGTCGCCGGGGCCGCGCCGCGCCACATTAGCGGACAAGCTGAAAGAAACAACGGGTACTGGGTTTCACTTTGTAGCTCAAGCCCTTGCCTCAGGTTCAGTAACCAGTGGCCAACCATATACCCTTTCTTGCTTTGTAAGGCCATCAGAGCGTACCAATGTCGTACTTCGTATTGACGGTACTGAAGCTTACTTCGACCTGTCCACGGGTACCGTAGGCACCACAGACGGGCTCATAACGGGCACAAGTATTGAAGCCTTGGAGGATGGGTACTATCGGTGCTCCGCTACAGCCCTCGCGATCGCTACGTCGATGGCTGTTGAGATTGGTTGCGCTGAATCTGACAATGTTTCGTCGTATACGGGTACGCTTGATTCCGGGTTGCACGTATGGGGTGCTCAGGTTACGCAAGCCTCTGCTGTTGAACGATATGGCATTACTCGCAAGGTAGTTGCTGTTCGTGCGGAGCACTATAAGTTCTCAGATTTCACTTCACAGTTTTTCAATCCTGCCAACAGCATTCAGGTACGTGGTACCACGGATAGCGGTGGAACTGAAATTGTTGTGACCCGGACGGACGCAGCAAGCATTAGCCAATACAGCCGGACAATGGAAGCCGTCATAACGAATCGTACCATCACGAATACCACCGTTGCTGAATTGTATGGTGACGTTCAGCTCCTACAACGCGCTAACCCGACCCAGCGCGGGTCATTTGAAACGGATGTGGACGGGTTAGAAGTTGGACAACAAGTCAAGATTACAAATAGTGCTCATAACCTTGATCAAACTCCGTTTACTATCCGGCGCTTAGTACAGGAGCAGGATGGGCCTTCCTCTACGTCTTACAAGATTGATGTAGGGCCTGTTAAGTCTGACTTGATCAGGTTGATACAGCAGATCAACCGCGTGGCTGTTCCAAACCCAGAATTCCCAACAGCTACCCCACCGCCGTTATCAGTGGGTTCAGGTGAGCTTCAAACGAATGCCGTCATTGCGCTTAAGATTGCAGCGGGCGCCGTGGAAGAAGCAAAGATTGCTGTTGGTGCCGTGACTGAAAGTATCCTTGCAGCGGCGGCGGTTACCGAAACAAAGATCGGGCCGGACGCTGTTACTACCCCGAAGATTATAGCGGGTGCCATCAAAGCCGCCCAGATCGACGCGGGGGCCGTCGTGGCGGGCAAGATAGCGGCTAGTGTTATCACTGGGGTGGAAATCTTAGCGGGCAGCATTACAGCTATTGACGCGGTGTTTGCCACGGGTGCGATCCTGGAGGCGGACATTGGCAACGCAGAAATCACGACGGCTAAAATTGACAACTTGGCGGTTACTAGTGCCAAGATTACTTCCCTAGTTGCGGGTAAGATCACTACAGGGAGTCTCGCTGCGGATGTTGCTGTGTTGGGTAGTGTAGTGGCATCTCAAATTCAAGCTGGAAGTATCGCTGCGGACGTGGCGGTGTTGGGTACCGTAGTTGCAAGTCAAATTCAAGCCGGAAGTATCGCTGCTGATGTTGCTGTGTTGGGTACCGTAGTTGCAAGTCAAATTCAAGCCGGTACTATTACAAGTGTAAATATGTCCGCTGGTACCTATAGTCTTGTATCGGGTGCCAACACAATGACGATAAATGGCTCCACTGGTTTCTTTCAAAAGAACACTACAAGTGGAAATGAAGTCATCATTGAAAATGGGGAAATAATCGTTAAAGCAACCGCTGGCTCGACACGAGCCCAGATAGACATAAACACATTTTCACTTGACGACGTATCTGGGGATCTGGTATTTGATGTAAGTTCGGGATTAGACGGGTCAACACTTACCCTAAAACATACGGGTAACCTTCGGGTGGCCCTCGGTTCTGAAGATAACTATGGCTTTGCCCAGTTTTACAATTCGAGTGGGACAATCGTAGGCCGCCTCTTCGCGGGTGCAGTGAATTTGGGACAGGCAAACTCAGGCTACCTTTCAATTGAAAGCAGTGCGTCACAAAATAGGGTCGAGCTAGGTGTTGACGGTGGCGACAACGGTTACATATCTGTTATAAATGACCTAGGTAATGAAGTATGCATACTTGGTTCAGACAATAATCTTGGACAAGCTGATTCCGGTTATTTACGAATTGAGGATTCTACCGGTCGTACTAAAGCTGAAGTAGGTATCCCGTCAAGTGGTGAGGGACAAATCCTTTTGCGGGAAGGTGGTGCAGGCTCAGCCGTAGAAATAAATATGCAAGCTCGTGCGAGTAGTGACGGCGGGGATAGTATCGAGATTAATAACGAGAGCGGGTCTGTTAGGTTCCGCGTAGGTGTCATAAGTACTGGTTCTTCTCTTACGCTACTAGGTGGTACCAACACTGTTTCGCTTTTGTCTAGCACGTCGGCTGCATCAGAAGGTTTATTTGTTGGTGCAAATAGAGTTGTCGGCGGACGGGGTACTGACCCAGGGGCGTCACCGACTACCGAAGAACTACGTCAGATTCTTTTAACACATGGGCTCATTTAATAGTGACCAAACACTAGCGTAGAAAGGGAGAACACTTATGCCAGCATCTTGGCCAGTAGAAGTTTCAGCGGGAGAGGTCATACAATTTGTTCATCATAATGGGTTGCGGGACCATGCCGTACGTAAGGCAGCCTCCTTAGCAGGTCAGACTTTCTATACTCAGGGCCGCCTTCCCTTTGCGGATGCTAGTGGGTTCCTCGCGGAGGACAGCGGCTTGTCTTGGGATAATACTACTAAGCGTTTGGTGGTGGGCGCAACGGGTGGCACCGTGCCCTCGTGGGATAAGTATACCATCGGGGAGGCGGCGCTTACGGACGCTGACACAAGTGAAGACATAGCATTGTTCACAGCGTTGCAATACCAAAAGGTTCACGCCATTACCATTAAGCACAGTGCAGCATTTACAGGTGGTGGTTTGTCTAGCATGACAGTATCTATTGGTACGGCGGGAAGTCCAACCTACTACGCAACGGAGTACGATATTTTTCAAGCTGTTGGCGACTTGGTGTTTCTTGATGAGAACATATTTGGGTCGGTAACCATGGCCGCCGCAGGGCATGCCGTGATAGCTAGGTTTACATCCGGCGGCGCGAACGTAGCGGACGCTACAGCGGGTAGTATAGACATATGGATGCAGACCAGTCTGATACAGTAACAGGAAAGGGAAAAACATATGACACGGTTTATTACAGTCCTTGCGCTAGGGTTGCTTTTGTTGTTGTCGGGTATACAAGCACAGACACGGCGCGTTCAGCCGCATAATCATACGACCGCGACTGCTGGATTAACTATTAGTGGTGGCTTATTTGTTACTAATAGCGCTGCTGGCGACAGTGGGAATGACATTTTGGTTGAAGATACCGTTGGTAATGCTGTTTTTCGTCTCAAGGCATCAAGTGCGGGTGATGCCTTTCTTACTGTGGAGAGCACCAATAATAGTTGGCAGATAAATACTAGTGGAAACAATGTAGTTCTCCAAGACTCAACTTTTGCGGGTCAGCTTGGTCTTACAGTAGCTGGTGATCTTACAATCATCGGTGGCTTTATCGGAGGGAACAGCTCAAGCGTTGCTAGTGCTACGGCAACCGTGTTAGGAAACGGGAACTTGTTTCACATTACAGGAACAACGACGGTTACTTCGGTTACAACCTGCGATGCAGCCAACAACGGTCGTGAGGTGGCGTTGATATTTGATAACATTCTAACCTTCACTGACGGGAGCAATCTCAAGATAGCAGGGGACTTTGTTACAACTGCGGATGATTCAATCAAAATGGTTTGTGACGGGACAAACTGGTACGAGATTTCAAGGAGTGTAAACTAATGAAACGATTAATTGCTGTGTTTTTCTTATTTGTTGCTTCCCTTGGGGCGGCTACTGAAACAGCTATTGTCACCGTACCGGATGCTAAGGTGGCTGAACTTGTTACAATTATTGAATTGTGGATTCAAGGACAAACCAATCTTGACGGTTCATTGAAGTATCCGGGGCCAACGGCTGGAGATAGGAGACGTGCTAAGTTTGACGATATTTTACGGAAAGGTGTACGGGGGCTGATACGTCAGGCTTGTGGCCAATTTCCTACTGACTGTCCACAAAGTATCAAAGACAAGATTGCGGACAAAGTAGCTGCGTTTAATGCTATTGACGATGAAGTGAACACACTGATACAGTAGTCACTAACATTTACAGGAGGGGGTGTATTGTAATGACTTTGTTTACGGGTTACAATGAAGCCGGACAAGGTAATGGGGGAAGCCGACCTGTTCCAGCATATGTTGCTAAAGGTTTGATAGGGCTGCTCATATTGGCCGTTGGTGGTGGTGGTGCTCACTTTGTGACCAGACCAACACAGGAAGGCTTCACATTAGGTGAACGGCTTGAAATTCAAGACATATCACGGACGACAAACGCGGCTACCGCTAAGCGTAGCGAAGCGGCCATAGAGGAAAACAGAAAGCTGCTATCACAGATCTTGCAACGTCTTGCACGCATTGAAGAACAGGTACGGTAAAAGCAAAGCGGTATTATCTCAGTAAGGGTTAAAACAAAACGGGGGAACACTTTGTCAAAGACAAAAACGAAAAAGGTAGCCACTAAGAAAAAGGTAACTACTAAGGTAGGGGTGAAACACAAAAAAGTTGAAAAGCTTTGCCGCAACCCGCTGTGCAAATTTCACCTCGTGCCAACACTTATTGACAGCCGGGGTTCCTATTGCAAGCCTGAATGTGGTTATGAGTCCCGCAGGGATAAGGAGAAACAAGACTTACGCCACAGGTTGACGGTACTTGGTGGCACCGCCCCTATCACGGCAACGGCTGGTGAGCTACGGGTGGCCGCACGCATAGCACAGCGTGAGGTACGTGAGCAAGAAGCGGACGCTCATAAGCTGGTGGTCGGCTCTAAGTTTATCGCCACCACTTTGGAGCGTGCCCGATTGTCCAAACCACCAAAGTGGGGTCGTACAAAAAGAGCCGGTGGTACCCTTCCAAGGAAGCACAATTATGCCGTGGCCATGTTATCAGACACACACTTTGACGAGCGTGTGTTCCCCGAGCAGATTCAGGGTATGAACTGCTATGGCCGGGCGATTGGTGATCTGCGCTTGCGCCAGTTTTTCACAAACGTGATTGAGCTAGCGGATGACTGGTTAACAGGTATTTCGTATGACGGTCTTCTGTTGCCGCTTGGTGGTGATATCTTCACCGGATACATTCACGACGAGCTACGTCAGACGAACGATGCCCCTATCTTTGACAGCTTGTTCCACTATGGAGATCAAATGATAGCCGGGATCAAAATGGTAGCTGATTATTTTGGCGTGGTGAAAATCCCGGCGGTGGTTGGTAACCATGGCAGGCTTGACAAGAAGCCACGCTCAAAACACAAGGTTCAAGACTCGTACGATTGGGCGTTGTACCAGTACATCAAGCACCACTTTGAGACGGTTAATGACAAACGCGTGGAGTTCATGATATCGCACGCAGCCGATCAACAGTTTTCCGTGTACGATACTTCGTTTTGCTTAACCCATGGTGACCAGTTTCGTGGCGGTGGCGGTATATCAGGGATTATGACACCACTGATGATCGGTGATCACCGCAAGCGGCGGCGCTTGGCCCGGCTTGGCCAGTCATATGAGTGGCTTATCATGGGCCATTGGCATCAGTTGATTTTTGGAAATGGCATTATCGTGAACGGTAGCATGATCGGGTTCAACGAGTATGCGTTTAACGCGAACCTAGATTTTGATAAGCCTCGGCAAGCGTTCTTCTTGGTGGACCCTGAACACGGGATCACGATCAACGCACCTATACACGTAGTCTCTGACGCGGAGAAGTGGACCATGTCCAACGGTGCCCCATGGGTTCCGTAAAGAAACTTCTTGCAATCGCTTGTCAACTGTGGTAGCGTAGTTGACATGAACACGATGTCCGAAGCTTGTGAATCCCCTATCGTCTTTCTGAGGCGGTTGGGGATTTGCTACGCTGAGGACTTCGCCAACCTACGAACTAAACTAAGGGAGAACAAGTAATGACTAGCCAAAGTATCGCCCGCAGTGATGACGCTCTCCGGGATGTGATCAACACCGTACCGGACCCCGACCAAGAATTTGACGCGGTAGTAATACAGCGTGCCATGCACAAGCCGAACCGGCTGCGCACCAAGGTACTCCTCAAGCAGCACCCCTCAGACTTTGAGGACTGACTACTATGGAACACAAATCAGCGATACTGAACGCCGTAACTAATGGCAATTCAAAGAACGTTCCGTGGTACGTCTCCGGTGTGGTTACGCTTGTGACTTTGGTTCGGGAATTTACCCGTGTTGAGCCTGAGTGTGTCATTCGGTCGATTTCTGATCTAGAGGCCATCGTGCGCATCGCGCAAGGTTTTTGAACACCACAAAAGAAACTTGAACTTTTTTGTGAATAGCGCTTGACTCCTGTCACGTTTCATGCGATAGTATTGACATGACCAACACAACACACACTTACACAGCAAGCATAACCCACCAGCAAGCAATTGAAACGCCGGGCGTGAAAACGCTTACGTCAGACGGATCGCTTGCGGATAGCAACGCTGTAAATGACGTGCTTGACAAACAGGGAAAAACGATTGTTTACACGTACTATCCGAAGGGCAATGCCCGCACGATCTTCTACTACGTTGACTAACTTCCCAACAAACGAGGAATTGAAAATGGACCCGGAAAGAATCGGAACTACAGTACGACGCCTCCGCAAGGAACGCAAGCTGACCCAGAAGGCGCTCGGGGCTATCTTGCACATCGATTCATCCTACGTAAGCTTCATTGAACAGGGTTCACGCACGGGTACCAACGAAGTACCCAGCGTTAGCCGCGCCTTGCAAGGGCGTATTGATGCGTGGATCGCTAGCGACGTATCACTTGCAGCCCCGCCAACACTTACGGCCACGCCGGACGCACCCGGCACCATCTTCAAGCACATGAAATTCAAGGCTCTACACTACTTCATAAAGCAAGGCCACCACGTATACATGTGGGGGCCTGCCAGTTCGGGTAAGTCTACCGCCGCTGAACAGGTTGCTGACGAATTGGGTGTTGTGTACAGCTACATTTCGCTCAATCCACAGACAAGTGAATTTCGTTTGCTGGGTTACAAGGATGCGGGCGGTACTTATCAACGTACGCCCTTCCGTGAACGGTTTGAGTTTGGTGGTGTATTTTGTATCGACGAACTCGACAACGCGAACCCCGCGCTGCTTACGACTATCAACGGCCTGCTCGCCGGTGGGACAGGCGACTTTCCTGACGGCAACATCAAGCGCCACAAAGATTTCATCGTAGTTGGCACGGGTAACACCAACGGGCGAGGAGCTACAAGGGCCTTCCCTGACCGGCGTAAGATGGACGCGGCCACCATGGACCGCTTCACTTTTTTGGCGTGGGATATTGACCCTCTGCTGGAAACCTGTATCGCGCAAACGATACATGCAAGCAAGGGCGCTCAGATCGCTGCGTGGATGCAGCGCGTACGGGCGTGGGGTGCCATGCATGCCCCGCTTCTACAGGTTACTACCAGAGCTACGTTTCGCATGGCTACAACTATTGACACGCAGCCGCTAACCCGAAGCGAGTGGCTGGACGCTACACTCTTCCACGGCTTGGACCGTGATACCGTTATCACTTGCCTCCGCGCGGTGCCGTTTGGAACTTTGGAAAAATAAAACCTTGCATATTGTGACACGTTGTGCTACGTTATTGACATAGGAGAACACAATGTCGTTTCAGGCAAAGACGCGGGGCCATAGGGGTAGGAGGATACGGGGCTCCGTTGCACATTGGCCGAAGACTGAATACCACAAGGATTTTCCTTCTATGAGCGCGGCGGTTGAATGGTGCAACACGGCGCCGGACTGGAACCAGACGTACAACTTTGAAGCACAAAGCAAAACGGGTACAAAAAAGTTCACTGGAACCAATAGCTGGGAAGAAGCTTCACAGCTAGCGGTACATGGGTGGCCGGAGGGTGGCGAGAAAATACGGCACTATGCGCAATCGTTTTTCGATGATATCAGCAGCAAGATTGCTCAGTCTGATTTTGTGCGTGGTATTGAGCCGGGCGTCGGAATTGACATTGGCGCATACTGTGCGGGGGAGCCGGAGGTGTGGATACAGGAACACGTGCGGCATGTTGACGGCGTGGGCAACCGGGTGCTATCCGTAGCCTACAATATCAGCGCGGAAGCGTCCGTACCCCGCTCAGTGATTATGCAGCGGGGTGCTTTGGCTGTGGCCATGGTACAAGCCCTCGAGACGGCTGGTTTCAGTGTTGAGCTATCGGTGGTATCGGGGGCCGGGTTACTGTGCGGCAAACCGAAGGGCACCTTCCATTTTGACTACGCCATACGGGTGAAAGATTCAGACCAGCCGATCAATACTGACCGGGTGGCCTTTGCTATCATGCACCCGTCAATGCTTCGCCGTGTTGGATTTGCCATCACCGAACGCGTTATGGCTCACGACCGTATGGCGTCGAACCTGTACAGCCAAGGGTACGGCAACCCTGCGAACTTGAGCTGGAAAGACTATCATGGTGATGTGTATTTGGGGCCGCTGTATGGCGACGGGAACGGGTGGTGTGACGAAGCGTTTTGCGTCCGCACGATGTTTGCTCGGATGAAGGAAGCCGGTGTAAACCTGAGTGAACTGGACGAATAGGCTGCATGGGTTATACTAGTCTTGTGGTACTGGACACCAAACGAAAATTCTATGCGGCGCAAGCCAAAGGCCTCACGGGGAACATGTTGCACGTGTGGCAATCTGTGGAGGATTGGCGGGCTAGTGTATACGCCGGGCCGGTGGCACTACGCTCAACATCGCCGGGTGGAAAGTTTAGGCCGTTCATGTTACCGGCAGCTATCCGCAGAACCTTTGTCGCCGGACAGCATATGATATGCGCTCACGCGCCGGACGATTACCTAACTATGCAGGGTGAAGTGCAACGTTCCATCAGCTACTTGGATCTACATTACAGCACTGTACCGGGCCTGACAATGCGTGAGGCGCTATCCAAGTATGGAAAGCATACTAGCGGCCTGATAGCCTTGCACATGTTGCGCAGGCACGCTGACGCGGCGTCCTATGATGATCTGTGGGAGCTGCTGGACACATATCCGGGGGCTGTGATAGAATTTTCCACATATCCGTTCTTGGTGGGCAGGTGTAACCGTAACACAATCATCTGGGAAATCCGTCAAGGCTTCTGATGAAAATCAAGGTCAAGGTAGGGCCAAAGCGTACACGGTTCATAAACCTGACACCCGAGTTGAGCACCGCAGTTGATTTCCAGTTGTCCTATTCGCTACCCGGCGCGCGGTTTAGCACACGCTATAAACCGGGAGGCCGTGGTGGTTGGGATGGCAAGCGCCACCTCATGTTTCGAGATGGCATCAGCACAGGATTGTTCTTTGGGATGAAGGACGAACTAAAACGCCAAAACGGAATCACTTTTTTGGTCAAGTACGAGCTGGAAGACTTAGCCCGCACGGACGACACCACACAAAGCAACCGGCAGTTTCAAAACGATTGCGTGAAGGCTATGCTTGACACACCATACGGCGGCCTCATCTTGAATGCTACTGGCAGCGGTAAAACGTATATCGCGGGATTGTTTTTTCGTAAGGTGGCCGAGCAGGCTGTGTTCGTGGTGGACGAGCTGACACTTCTTCACCAAGCCCGAGTTGAGCTAAGCAAGGTACTAGGGGAACCCGTTGGTGTCATCGGTAACCAAGAGTGGGAACCACAGCGGGTTACCGTTGCAACGATCCAGACGTTAGCCACACATAAGCGCCAGACGGCCAAGGGACGCGCTACGCGCTTCCGCAAGTGGGCTTTGGGTGTTGGGGTTGTGATCGTGGACGAGTTGCACCTAGCGCTTAACAGGCGCAACTTCAAGGTCCTCGACAGTATCAAACCGAAGCGTAGATATGGCCTCACTGCTACGTTAAAGCTAGAGCACAAAGACGTACGGCTGAGGGCTTACGCGCAATGTGGTCCTGTGCTTTATTCCTACAGTCTCATGAAGGGTGTAAAGCAGGGATACTTAGCTCAGGGTGTGGTGATAATGGCCGACGTACCTAGTGACGGCGTTGCTACTAAGTTTGACCATCACTCCATGTACGAATCTTTCATAATGGACAACAGGCCCCGCAACGTGCGGGCCGCCAAGATTGCCCGCGCGGCCCATCAAGTTGGGCATAGTGTGGTAGTTATTTGTGATCGTCCTGGCCATGTTCGAAAACTTAGCAGGTTGTTAAATGACATACCACACAGGACGGCCCACGGCGGGGTAACCAGCGCCGACCGTATCAAGGCGTGCGCGGAGTTTGATCGCGGTAAGATCCGGCTCCTAGTGGTCAACCGTGTGTTCAAAAAAGGTATCAACTTGAAAAGGATTTCATTCATCGTGGAGTGCAGCGGCCTGAAGGACCCTAACGATGCGTTGCAAAAGTTTGGCAGGGGGGTTAGACTGTCGCCGGGTAAGCAGGGTCTCATATTTGTGGATATACGTGACGTATTTTCCACGTTAGGCAGGGCGTACGGTAACCAGCACCCATATGAAGAGGCGGCCAACATCCGCAAAAAGACTTTCAAGAAGGCTGGCCTAAAGGTATACAGGGCAGCCGCTAAGCTTAGCGCGGAAGTAATAGTTCAACAGGCGGAAAAACAACTGTCGAAACTGGTAAGCAAATGAAACCAACGTTCACATATAAATCTGACCGCGTGGTTTTGATCCACGGACGGGCCGAGCGGTTGGCCCCTTGGTTGAAAAAGCATGGTGTTACTTGTGTGTTCTCGGACCCGCCGTATGGCATCAAATATGACACAAAGCACCATAAAAGGGGCATGGGTGGCCGCCGCAGTACTAACCTAAAGAATGGCCCAGGTTATAAACAGTCTGTTAATAATTATGAATATATAGCCAACGATGATAAACCGTTTGACCCTACTCCATGGTTATCATTCAAGAAGGTCGTGTTGTTTGGTGCTAACAACTTTGCCGTACGTTTGCCACATTCTAATGGTTGGATTGTATGGGACAAAACAGACTGCGGAAAAGTTGTTAATGACAGTGGGGATGCTGAACTAGCATGGACTAATGTTACCGGCGCTGTTCGTATCTATCGTCAACTGTGGAAGGGCCTAGCACGTACTACTAAGTGTGAACCAGACGGGACCGAAATACGTGTGTACCCAGCTCAGAAACCAGTTCAGTTGTTCACGTGGTTGATACAAAAGTTTACCAAGCCGGACGACATTATATGTGACCCCTACATGGGTAGCGGCTCCACAATACTAGCGGCTGTTCGTGCTGGACGCAAGTGTATTGGTATTGACATAAACCGCAAGGCTTGTGACCTTACACTGGAACGGTTGCACGCAGTACCAGAGTTCAAACAACGGCGGCTGTTGTAATTACCCATTGGGCTATAATGTTTATGTGGCAGCAATGCCACCGTGTAGGCAGGCAAGCTGAAGATGCTCAGTTAGACCGCCATGGGGTTAAGCAAACAACCTCAACGTAGCACGTTAAAGGGCCGCATAACCATTGACATGGTTATGTAAACCAGTGTCTAAGGCGCATTAGAAGGTTGCTAGCACCGAGATGGAAGCTAGCTGTGTGACGTCCTATTGGAGATATCACCAGCCGCCCACACTTGACCGCACTGGTTATAATGTGACCTCGTGCGGGCAAGGGCGGTGTGTGCTTTGAGCCTTTGGATTACAAAGAAACTCAAAAGGAAAGAGGGGGCTATACATGACATACAACCTATATAACTTTATGTGGTTTTACGCCTTGCTCGGCGGTACGTTTATCCTCTTTGCTTTGTGGCTTTGCTTTTCTATTTTGAAGTATGAACTAAAATATTGGAAGAAAGAGAAGGACACACATGACAGAAAAATGACAAAGAACGGTACACGTGACTGAAACGGGAAACCTGCTGGAAGTTGAAGGCAACTACCAGTATACACACCAGCCTGACATTAAATTTGGTTCGCCGTTGGTGGAACGTAACATTTGGTTACCACGTGACCCAAAGCCTTCTAACTATGGCCCGCCGCCCCTGGGGATAAGCGCTACGCGCATCCCAGCTTCGGCTATGGAACACGCGCATGCAGACTTAACGGTTGACAAACTACTAGAGACGTTCCGCCTTTGCAAGGAACGCGAATGGATGATGGAGGGTGAGCTATTGCCGACGCGCACACTGACACGGGGAAGAAAAACATTATTTACACCTTGGATTGTTGTACTTGAACATGACCCTACAATTGGGCCGGGCTTTGACTGGCTGGTTAAATCCATCACAGATGATCCGCTTGCGTCCGCCACACAGGTCCGCTTCAGCGGACCACACGGCCTGCGCATGGCTAACGAGTATGCTGCATGGCGGATGTCTATGGAACCAATCATGTGGCAATGGGCCGCCCCTGATGAGTCTGACACCAAGCATTATACGTTCACCGTGGGCAGTATCGAGTGGCTGGTACATGTGAACAATTCTGATGGAGTGAGGCCCACCATCGACATATACGCTGGTAACGTGCTGTGTACAGGGCTAGACCACTGGCCGGTTGCATGGCTGCGTCCTACCCCCGAGAGCGACCCACAGATGGCTATTGAGTCGCTACTGCGGTACCTGTCGTAGAGGACAACGAGGAAGACTTACATGGTAAGATCATTAAGCTCGACTGTATGTGAAAGGTGGAATCAAAGCTATGAACATCATAAGTGACACGGAAAAGTTGATGATGCGCGTACTCGTGGGCGTGTGTGTGGTGGCAGCGTTTGCATTGGCAGTGCTCAAGTGAAGAGGATATCCGGCACAGGTAGGACGACGCTGTTGAAAACAGTTGGCAAAAAACGGCAACCGGGTTGCGTTGCCGTGGGACGATGGGGTATAGTATTTGACATGGTGCCATATCAGCACCAGGAGACCGCCGATGAAAAGGAATCAAAATAAGACAAAGCTGAAAAAATATCCGCGTGACGTACAATACCTGCTAGACTTGGGGTACCGTTACGCGGTTGAGATGCCCGCGTTTCTGAAGGTGCTGAATCAGTACCTTGAAGAAAAAACAATTGGGGCACACCCGGTTGCCTTGGCCGGGGATCAAATGACAACGTTCATCGACTTGCACCAGATGCAAGTGTACGACGCGTGCCACATGGCCCACCGCTTCGATTCGAAGCTACGTGCGCAACATCTCTACCACAAACGGGCCTCCCTTGCGACTGTGTACTTCATGGTTGCAAGCGTCGCCGGTATTAAGGCAACGCGTACCTTCATGGAGTCCGTGTACAGTACAGACCATAGCAGCCGCGCTCTCGCTACCCTGCGTACATGGTTATGTGACAGGGGGTGGCGACTAAAGAAGGAACAGTGGCTTCAGGTAACGGTAGCCGAGGAGGTAGCCGCGTGGATCACAACGTGGAACAATTTACAATCTGGAAGCCTATGGTCATTGAACTTAGGTGAAATGACCGATTATCCAGTACCCCTCAAACTACGGCAACGGACGATGCCAAGGGAGATAGACTCACCGATGAAAAAAGAACAAGCACGCAAGACTAGCAACGCACCAAAACGAGCACCACGGCTTCCGCCGTTACTCAAGCGCAAGCACTACATCATACCGGGTCATTTGCTCGTGGCAGACGCAGCCACAGTTCTTGACTGCGGACATGGCCACCTCTACAAGTGGATCAAGTCGGGATACTTGACGGGTAAGAAGCCTCACGCCGGGGGATTGTGGCAGGTACCGGCCACTGAAATTGAAAACATGTGTGCCGGACGTGACCCCAAAGAATTCGCGCCTTCGCCGCCCACGGCGCTCCCCAAAGAACAGAAGGACATACGCAATAAACAGTTGCCACTTAGCGCAAGTATCAAGCGTACAACAGCGCTGGATGAAATTTCCCGCGTGTGTGATCTTGATGACATCATCCACCTGTGTACCGTAGTGCAAATGCTTCCTATGCTTGAGGTAGATGACACGAAGATGACGCTAACCTCCAAGTCTGTGCTTTGCATGGCGCGGGAGATGGCCAGCAAGTTACAGGACATCTTCACAGCGGCTGAGGAAGACGACATGGATGATTTTAACTTGGATGACGACGACGACACAGAGACAGGTAGGTAACTCATGGGGCCGCTGTCGCGGCCCCATCACTGCGAGGAGGACTAATATGAAATGGGAACGAATCAATGACGACACGGAACGAATGTTGGTACCGGGCGGCTGGATTGTGCGCACGATTGTTCAGGTGGAGATTGAATTGAATGTGTTCGCCGCGCTTTGTGTTGCCATGGTTTTCGTACGGGATGAAGGGCACCGCTGCGAGTGGACACCAGGTGTTGTCTAAGTATGCAATATGACCCACACCGATTCATTTTTCTTTGGGTAGCGCTTGCATGTGTTGCCTACTTCGTGGTAACGTGTGCTTGTAAAAAGTGGAGGCATATGACGACAATGACCGATTTTGTACCTGTACTGCTCAAGAGGACAATCACAATTTCGTATGTGTACGATTCAGTGAAACGGACCGGGGAGTGGCAAGCTTGCCGACACCAGCTCGTAAACGGTGAGGCCGGTGTTGGCGACACGGAACACAATGCACTGGTGGCACTGGTAGCCATCGAAGCCCTTGCAGCCATCGAAGCCCTCAGGCCCGTTGAAGACCTACCTGACCCTGCGCGCCATCCTACGACGCTCATGTATGCTCTTTCTGCGGCAAGTGTTGGCGATATCCGACCCAAACCCTAAGAGGATCACAATGGAATCTGATCTTGACGCGGGCTTCGCTGCACGCGTACACCGGGACATGAACACGATAGCTGGAGTGATCATCAGTCTAGGATTCCAATGCAGTACCCCAGCCCCGCCGCAGCCACCCAAGACTCAGTACACTATTGACAGGGAAGGCCCAAGCATGCGCCGATTGGATGGGCCAACAATCCAGCAAGAACGGGCCGAGCGAATCGACGCAACAAACGAATGGGCGCGCATGGGCCGGTTATACCGATGGCGGATGACAGAAGTGGTAGACATGTCCCACCGCTATGGGTTGTCGCTGCATGAGCTGGTTCATCACCTGGTCAAATGCTACCAGCAACCAAAGGATCGCCGGGCGCGTTTGCAGGACGCGGCCCATGCTGCCCTTGTATGTGGCTACAACGTGCGCGCATATCCGAGCCTAGGGTTTGAGGTGTGGCGTTTGGCCGCGCCAGGCTCATGGGGTTACGCGGCCTCATTGGCCAAACAGATTGGCGGCCTAGTGACTGAGGCACAGTACCGGGAATGGCAGGGGGCACAGCGGCTTCAGCATCTCAGTGATAGGTACAGCCGCAGAGCACCACGCAGCCCGCTCGACGGCGGAGACTTGGATGTTTACACGAAAGAGACCCGGCGGCGCCGTACAGCCCTTTACAGGCACATAACAGACACAGGGATACTTCCCTATAGGGTG